>Ga0157363_1000766_pt1 | contig 25283 bp, 11 predicted proteins | sample AttsexASBM1_FD_111477 | JGI IMG/M metagenome (GOLD analysis project Ga0157363, IMG submission 111477) | Fungus gardens microbial communities from leaf cutter ant in Ribeirão Preto, State of São Paulo, Brazil - Atta sexdens ASBM1 | ecosystem: Host-associated > Fungi > Mycelium > Unclassified ... | reverse complement strand
AATTTGAGGAATAGAGCAACGCAAATGCTCATGTAAATAAAAAATGTCACAGTAAAAATCTTTTACAGATCGTGCATGGTCATCTTGATCTCTGGAGCATGTTAGGAGATCAAAAGCCGATAAACATTCAATAGATCGCGGTTCGCTAGCCCTATGTGCGTCTAAAGACAAGCAAGAATGAGAGAAACAGTCTTAATTATTCCGAACATGCGGTTGTGCGAGCCACACTCGGTAGAGCGCTCTTGGAGCGTAACTGCACGTAGTATTGTGTCAGCGGGCGAACGGAACTAACAGGATATCCAACACGCGGCTAGAATTTTTCTTTCCTCCTCTTTCCTTCCTCACCATTACAGGTTGTGCCTTGAGCCGTAGTTGGGCACGGGCTCACCTGGCCACTCGTTCCTTACTTAGCTACACTACATATTGGCGGATCCAGAAATTTATCATTGCACCGCAAGCGAAATTTTTTTTTAAATCAAATATGAAAAGATAGAGTATTAAATTATTATTTGTAAATTATTATATTAAACATGTATTATTTAAATGTATAATTCATAAAACATTCTATTTAATATTATATTAACATAAATGAAGAATAATATAATGGAATATATGTTTTTTTTAGATTTAGAAATTTTTTTAAATTAAATTTTTTTATTTAATTTAATTATTTAGGAATTATTAAAAATATCACGTAACATTGCTAATATTTTTAAAAAAGAAGATTCTCCAAAGACGATCGTCAGTGACATTACGAACGACCTCGACCAGTGACATTGTTTCGAAATTCTGCGATAGATTATTTGCGATCAAAATACTGAAAGCTCGATGTCGAATGATTTTAATTCTCCAACACGAGAAAACTTGTACCGATTACGTCAATCCGAAAGTAGCATTTCCAACAAACATGGATTACTTCTGTCTACCGTGGAAATTCGAATCCGTCGAAAATAATGTCGATCTCAAGATTAGTTGCGAATCACGTTTTCGACTACGTGAGTAGAATAAAGAATTCACAGACCATGAAAAGCGAAAAAGTAATTTTCTTACAATTGCCTAGGAAAATGAAGATAAATAACATTTCCATACGAAGCACTCAAGGTGCAACCAAGGTGATTTCATATATTTTTATAGAAATGAAGCATGAATTTCAAATTTGAGAAGATTAGTTTTAGATTTTATCTTTATGCAGTTGATATTAACTAAAAATAACATAATTATAATTTCGTATTCATACGGAAAGAACGATTTTAAAATATTTAAAAATTTAATTAAATATATAGATCGAAAAATAAATTTGTTAGACTACCAAAATTGTTATGTATGTAGGACGTTCAAATTGATTGTTAGAATACCAAAACATTTTGCAGCATTGCTTATCATGCTTGAATTTCCTATATAATTATTTTTAAGTCCAACAATATTATTTTCAGATTTGTATCTATCTAAATTTTTAGATATTTCAACAAAATTGCTCTTTCCGTGCAATAATATAAATGTAATATAACATAGTGTTACATAACAGTGATATTGGTAAGTGCGAAATTGTAACATTGATGTTATGTTTAGTGATGTTGATTAAATTAATTTTTAGAAAAATTAATTAAATTGTGGTGAAAACTTAATTTGCATTCTTATGAAGAAAATTTTTATATTCTGAACGACGTATAAGCATCGTTTATTACACTGTATCATGATCGATCACGCTGCTTCCATCTATACTTCCATATCGTACTGTTTATCGAGTTTTTTTCATATCATGATGAAGATCGACTGATACATTCAATAGAAGTTTTATCAAAAAATAATCTAATCCCTTTAAAAAAAAGCAACCTCAAACTAACTTAATCGCTGATTAATTCAATCACCAAAACTATGAGAGTTCTAGCTATAATTTTAAGTTTATCTAAGTTTTTCTCATGTTACAAAAATTTATAATAAAAAATTTATAATAATTAATAGAACTATCTTCTATGAATTAACAAAGTACCGTAGGAATTATTTGACGAATTAAGCGTGAATTAAGTTTAATCCTTATCCTAGCAGAATCTAAAGTCATCATAACAAAAGGAGGTAAAAATAATTCTTCTAAAATAATTATTAAAAGTTATTTTACGATCCGATTACTTTAAGATTCAGTTTAACATCAAAATAATGTTATCGTGATCTAGAATTTTGCTTAGATATGTCTATTTCTATGTCGATTAACTTTAATCTTAGTTCAACTTATAATCTTTATCTTTTCCTAGTTCTAAAATCTAAAAATTAGAAAAAGATAAAGAATAGATTAAACCAAGAAAGTTAATCTATATATTGATAAAAACAAATATTAGACAAATATTTTTAGCGTTTAATTATCTAATAGTGATTAATTATATTATTTAAGCAATGATATGCAACTTGCAGCCTATCTGCGAATTTTTTGCGGTGTCGGTTTGCAGCCGAAAATATAAAATCATATTTTCTATTCTATGCAAACGAAATAAATAAATTCACATTATGCGAAAGATTTTACTTATTTTTGAAAATGGTCTTCTGAAAATGATCCTTAAAAAAGATTGCACATCATTCAGTTTTAATGCTTGTAAGCATTTTGCCACATAACGAGATTAGAAATGCGGAAGTTTTTTATTTCCAATAATTTTTTATATCTTTGATAAAAACGTGATAAAAATGTACATATTACAATCACTTACCAATGGCTCGGGATATGCTGAGGAATCCGTTTACTCGCAATACACCCATACAATGGACGACGACTCCTCCCATATTGCGAATCCGTTCGCTCTCATCCTGAAAGGAAAAGATCATAATATATAGTAAATAGGATACATCATACCCAGCTTGGATAGATTTTGCACGTGGCAATGTCAATAAAAGCGAGTCGAGCATAACATTCTCGTGATAACGTATAAATGTCAAACGTGTCGATATTTCGATACTCTCGCTTGGATTACCTTTTGGATTCACATTTCACGCGTCTCGATTGTTCATAATATAAAACATTCTGAACGTCGATGACAATATAAAATTACTGGTTTAAAAATAAAATTCTCTCTCTATCTTTTTCCCTTTATAAACATGACTGTCATCGGAACGCAGATCGACAGCGACAGAAGATTGCTGAGTTTTCAAAATTATGAAGAATATTTAGACTCGCTGGTGACGCCTGTAGATATCTCCTACCTCAAAAGCAACAAAACTGCGCGCCAATTGGCCGAGCTCGGATACCGCTGCACCGGCGAGACTTTGAGCAAGGAGAGTTTTTATCGTCGCTTACGAATCGTGAAAGATCTAATATTTCCCGTTCACCGGTATTACGAACTCACTTCGGAATTTGTGTCACCAGTTGGTACGTTAATGAAGGAACTTGCCCTGCGCGAGCGAGCCAACAGACTAAGAATTCTGTCAACCATCATATTCGTTCGAAGCTTCATAACAAAATTACAGATCGAAGAATCAGCCTATATTGATTTTTACGATCGGCTCAAATCGGAAGATTGGCTACCATATTACCAAGGAGAGAAAAAATTGTCGCCACTCAAGCGAGATCTCGCATACTATCACTGGAGAATGGGGACGACGCGTTTGAATGAGACTCGTAATTACGTACCGATTATAGATTCCAAACGTGGACTGTTGTTTAAAAATATTCATGACAGACAGATTATTACGGTCGATCCGACTGCCGCATCACCTGGTGTACATACGACGCGAGTTCGGATACACTGCCCGTTTTATAAGCACGTAATATTGTACGATCATGTGGTTCGAAGCAAAATTACATATGACAATTAGAGACATCAATATTCAACGTTATTATTAATTTAATTTTTTCATGATTTAAAATTAATCTCCATAATTTTTATCTTCCAAGAAAAGAAGGTAATAGCGGAAGATTTAATAAAAGTTATTTTAAAGATTTAATAAAAGATTAATAAAAATATAGTCTCAAATAAGCTTAAAAATTATTAGCCTGGTGAACTATCGATTTAATCGATGGGCTAAATTAGTTTCGTATCAAGAATTATTAACATTTGGCTATAAATATGAATTGGAGTTCATCATAAGATCGAGATTTTATTAAGATTGAAATAGCTGAATACGCGATTTAAACATAGAAATATTCCGTCAAAAATGAGATTATCTTATATTTCAAATTCTATTCTATTAAAAGAAGTAGGAAATTCAGGTTACTTACTTCTCTTGTTGGTCGATGAGGATTGACTAATTGTTTCACATTGCCGTACGTAACCAACGAAGCCATGGAGTCACCAACCCAAGCAATGTACAATTTCTTATTTATCAGCAACGCACAAACCGCAGTGGTTCCGCCATTTAATTTCTGTAACGAAATGACGAATCAACAAAATTATCGGTAGCGAATTATGCAAAATAAAATATAGCATTTCACGTAAGAAACATTTACCTGTGTATTCGACTTCGCTATGAATTGTGCATCGGTCGTCAGGAAGGCATCGCGCAACGCACGTTCCGGATCTGTTGGATAGTGCACACTCTCGACCAAATATTGATGTAAATGTGTTGCGCAATATGCCGCGGCGTCTTGTCCACCGTGGCCATCGAATACAGCATAGTAATCCACGATAGTGTCATCCTGCAAAGTACAATTAACGTATCATATATTAATACGTCAAGAATGTCAGATGGAACTAATTTTGAATATAATCGCTAATAAATTTTAACGCGTAAATCAATACTTATTATTTCAGCATTATAGATTATTATGATTGCAAACAATTGGCGAGATCTTTACCTGAATATTAAACATGGTATTTAAATCGTGCAAGATCATATGGCGGTCTTCCATTTTTCTTCTGGCATTTCTGATAGCACCCACTGTCACTTGCGGCGTTGATGAAGGCGGTGGCAAGAGAGCTAGCCTGCTGTTATCTAAATACCGCCTGCAGATCTCGTTTACTTCGTTTGTGACGGCTTGCATGAGCTTCAAAGGCGCGTATGCTGCGAAAAAATCCACCGAATTTATATAGAATATAAATAAAGTCACTGATAAATAAAAAAATCTCTGAAAATTCATTTATATTTGAAATAAATGATTCATGCAACGATCAAAATAATAATTTATATGGAATTATAATAAATAAATTATTATTTTAATCGTTTATAAATTATTATTTTGATCGTTGTATGAGCCATTTATTTCAAATATAAATATACATTTTCAAAGATCTTTGATTTATCAGGAATTATTAAAGGCGCGATTAAAGTCTCGCTACGAATGCTTTGAAGCATTTGAATGATCAATCGAAAGAAAGAATTTTACTAATTGACTAATCAAAGAACGCTTCAAAGCATTTATAGCATGCATTGACTATATGTTAAAATGATTATATTTGGAAATCAGAAATGCTTACATAATTTTTTAAATAAGCAGTTTGTATTTCGTTTTTTTGCGAATATTTATTAAGGTACTACGAAATTATAAAAAAAACTTACTCTTTTCTTGCTGCCTTAGTCCGCAGACTTCCGGCTGTTTCTTGCATGTTGACTTGATCGCTTGTATTACGAGACGTGAGATATAGGACTGTAAGCTTGGTGGACAGTATCTGAAACCAAAGCCGCATGGCTTTTATCGTATTTCTTACTTCCGAGAAATATTTACAAAGCAATATCAATTTAAAAAATACAGACTCTTTGATCAGTTTTTAACTTTCTTAATAAAATAAAATACGAATATTAATAACTTCTAACGATAGTTTTATAACTGCAGTTGTAATTTATATTTAATAAGCAATACTAAATTTTATATATGTATGCTTTGATCAGTTGGAATCAGTTTCTTTTTTTAAAAAATATGGAGATGTTAATTTTTAGTAGTAATTTTAGACAGTTTTATAACAGTTACAATTAATATCTTATGACTAATTATATCTTATGAGTAAGTATATAAAAAAAAAACATTCACAATCAAGATTCGCCTTCTAAATGAAAAAGAAAGAAAAAGCATTTTTTCTACATTTACAAAATTAAGAAAATATTATTTTAAAAAATTAATATAAATATATATCTTAATCTTTATCTTTTAATAAAAAAATCTATCCTTTTCTCGTTGTATTATTTACACTTTTCATACTAAAAATAAAATAAATAAATACTCAGAATTTTTTTACAAAAGAAAAAGAGAAAAAATCACATACACATAAGAAAGTATGTACACAGAGTGCAACTAAAAGAAGGGAGCTTAAATATTTTGGCTACCTCTCGTTTATCGTGTATCGTGTGCATAGTGTTTATTCTTTCCGCCTGGTTCGTGATAACGATGGGCGGCGATAGTCTCGTGATTCTTGTGAGTTTCAGTTAAAATAGATAAATGCAACGGCAGTGCGGAAGCAACTTTCATCTCGCGATTCGATTATTTCGCGCCTTCGAAGAACTCGCGGTTCGAGAGGGCAAATTTCTTACATAATCTTACATACATTTCCTGCTTGCGTGAGGCACCGTGCAACTATGCGTAACTTTTTGCGTGTCGATTTTTTTCCACGATGCACACAATATTCTCGCGTCTTTGAAACAGTTCAAGTATCTTTGTGCTATAAATGCAATATAAAAATCGCGTTTATTGAGAATTACAAGAGAAAATATTTCATAACTTTCTCGACTTTCTTCTTGTACAAAAAAATAGATCATTGCAATAGTGCCTTCATAATATATATAATATATATATATATATATATATATATATATATATATATATATATATATATATATAAGGTGTCTCGAAAATACTTACTTTAATACTTCGATTTATTAGATTTATTCTTTAAGTTTACATTTACTAATGCAATGAACTTGTGTTTATTTATTTTTCAAAAAACGAATTACATGTGAGATAAACAAGAAAATTCATACATTTAAAATATTAATTTTAATTTTAATACGCGAAAATTTGAAAATGAAACAAATATAATTTTAAAATGTAAATATAATTTTAAAATGTGATGAATCACATCAAAACTAAATAAACTATCATTAAATAATTTTCATAGAAACCTAGTTTGGAAGTTTGGACTGTGTCAAAGAAGTGAAAAATTAAAAGATTCAAAATTAGTGCATGTTCTTTGTTTCTTCATATGTGTATTATATAAGTAGATTTGATTTTCTTGTATTTAATATTGCATTTGTATATCACAATATTTGATTAGTTCTAGAAAGAGTCGTAAAATAATGCAAAATCAGTTAAATAATTACAGATAATATTTCATATTGTAAAAGCAACTGTCGGGCAACAATATACTGAAAAGTATTTCATAAATCTTAATACATATTTCCTTAAATAGTACTAAGTAAATATTTACTCAATAAAAAATCACAGTTAAACCAAATTAATGGTTTTTATATCAAATATTTTTACATTTTGTAAATATTTACTTACGTTAGAACTATTTAAATAAATATTTATGAAAATATTTTATTTTTTTTTCAGTATAGAAAAATCGCTCGATATGTTAAATAAGCGAGCCGAATTATCTAAAAAAAATTCTCGTTCCTGTAATTGTTTTTGTAATAAAAATTTTATGTCAGAAATGATTTTCATTTTAATTACTCGCAGAAACGAGTCTTGCCGTGGGAAAGAATCGCGAGTGAATAAAAACAACACAAAGTCTAAAATTGTGACATAAGACGTCTTTAAATCGTCTTTTAGATGCAAAAAACGTCTTATCCGATTTTAAACACTTTTTGTTATCTGAGAATGGATCCTCAAGAGGACTACCAGCATATAACAACACTTATAAGAATTTATATAAATATTAGTAAAAATTGATTGGAATTTAAATTATTGTGTCTTTTTCTACTCTACAGTAAATACAAAGTATAATACATAAAATCAATGTTATAATTTCATATTCAACAACGTAATTGTTACATAAAACATATTATAATATCTGTATATATTGTTGAGTGTGAAATTATGACATAGATGTTACATTAGTTGGTGTTATTTATCGTCTTATATACAGAAATAATGAATCATCAAGCTTAATCAGATCTAACACTTGTAGAAACAATTTCAGAAGCAAATATGTCTTTCTCTATTTTTTCCAGATATCCCGAGATATTTGTCCAAACATAAATTTGTCTCTACAAATACAAGAGATTAGAAAGCGATGTATCTCGTGCGGACAAACGCAGGCGCGGAGCCAATGCGAGATTCGGCATGTTCTGAATGTCAAATACAAACGCACGTCTACAATTTGTACACACAAACACGCACGTAAAAAAAACCGCATGACAGGGCATCACACCACTCCTACATGATGATCAATCCAAACAACAAAAGGCAAGTTTGCTTACATTCGATTGAGGTACTGTAGAGTCACGCTGATGATCTCACCGACGAGCTCGTTCTCATTGACGTCGTAAACGCTCACCTTCACCGGCAGCTGATCATCCGGATTCACCCTGGCGATGAATTCGGCGAAGAATCGCGAATACTCGCCGAGGTAATCGCCGTCCGCCACGCAGTCCGCGGCCATTGTCGCTTCGTGAGACGCTCGTATAAACACGCACGTGCCGCGAAGGAGCGACGCGCGACGCCACGCCACGGCAACGCACGCTTTGCTCCGGACACCGCTTCGCTTTGCTTCCAGCTCCCGACGCGCCCCGGCCTGCTATAACGCGTCTCGTTCCGCTCCGCTTGTAGTGCGCGCCGCCGCACGCGCGCTACGCTCCGCGTTCGACGCGACGCGCCGAACTCGTAACGTACGGGATAACGCGGGTCCGATTATATTCGATACCGATCGCACTGTCGTCGCCGCACCGACTTATTCCGAGTTAAGACACGCCAACCACGCGATCCGATCTACGCAATATTTATATATCTATGTATAAGTTATGTCATTCATTCAGCGGAGCGTCCACGCGTCGCACACACTCGTCAACCACTACTTGATACAGACGCGGAACATGATTCGGTTAGGACGTACTCCGATGCGTACGGCGTATGTGTATACACGCACGCACCTATGTACGTGTCATATACGCGCACGTATGTGGAACGGAAAGAGCGGCGTAATTATGAGGAAGGACGGAGAGAGGAAGAGAGAGAGAGAGAGAAAGAGAGCGCGAGTAGAAACAAGAGTGGAAGGTTCGCGCGCCGCGACGTTCGAAACACTGGACGTTCCACTCGCTCCGTTTACTCGCGTCTCGTGATCCAGCGACTTTTCTTCTTTCATTCGGCGCACGAATTGATTCCTCGGTGATGTAGACGCCGTTAGGAGATTAGGAAGATCGCCAGGCGACGTATCCTCGGACGACCACGCATGTCCCGCGACCTTACCGACGCAATGATCCCGCGTCGTTCCGCTCCGGGAGATTCTGCGCCGTCGCTCGGGGCTGGTGGTTTGGTTCAAGGTGAAAACAAGTCTCACGCATGCGCAGCTCGCGCTTCGTTGCGTTCAAAAAACGTTGCTCCTCTCTTTCGCGGGGAATGAACGGAAAGGCTGAAAGAATTATTTATATCGAAATATGTCTGTGAATTTTATCGTTCCCTTGTGGAAAAATATTATTGAACTTAAAGAATACTTGGAAAAATAGAACGAATAGTTTAAGTACGATATTCAATCCAATAATCTTTCAATTATTCCCGATCGTCTATCATAAAATTCACTGAAAAAATATTTACTAAATCTTCATACGTATTTCTTTGAATGGCATTAAATAAACATTTACTTACAATAATATGGCTGTCTCTGGATTAAACGGTAATTTCAAGAAACTGAAATAACATAACTTATATAAAAAAGAATGAATTCTAAGTATAATAAAAATAATTTTAGTTTACAGATGTAACACAAAGGAAATTGAATTGACATTTTTGATAAAGAGATTTATAATTAAGTGAATCCATCTTCGGCTATGGAGAAGCACAATGACATCAAGGAATGCAAATCACGCATAGTTTGGAGCAAACGTGAGATATATAATCCTATGGCCATGATCATATATTTATTCGCAGACTGCAAAACTTTACATATGTATTATTGTACACATGTGACTTTGAATAATAAATATATGTACGTATAAGCTACGTTTAAGATAACATAAAAAATCTGTCGTTACAATATAGTACATTTTGTATCGAGAGGAGATACCTCTACGTTCTGCTTCATCTCTTTGTTTCGTATATGCAGATATGAGTTCTCAAACTTCTTTTGCATCCATTCGGGCAGAGGAGTGTTCCAGTTCTCTGGCGGTTTCTTCCTCCTCTCCCAGACGTCGTTCTGATAATGCGCATGCAATCGATTATATCGGCGTTGCTTCTCGCTCTTAATCAGCGCGTCCTGCGAAGATTTTGTTTCAGTATTGTTTTACTTTACTGAGAGAAAAATTTTTAATATTTGTAACTGTAATTACATGTTACTATAATTATGATTACAACTGCTATAATGTTAATAATAACATATATAATTCTATCAACAAATATATAGTTGCCTATGGAAAATGATTATGAACATTTTCGACTGTAGCAAGTTTTTAATTGGGTTGGATTATGCTTTGTTATTGATTGACATTACATGTTCTACCAATAGTACAGCTTGCAGCATCATTAATCCAAATTGAATCAGTTTTTTTAAAACCTGCTACAATAGAAAATGTTATATGATTACAATTATTATTATCATAAGAAATGTTGCAATTACTATAATTTAACTATAATTTTTTGGAAAAATCACTTTTTAATAAAAAGATTATAAATTGTAATAACTGCAATCATTTTTACAATAATAAGTATAATTATAGTAATTTTCGATTTCCACTATGTATATATTTGTAGTATAAAAAATTATTATTAACATTATAGAAGTAATAATCATAATTATAATAATATATAATTAAAGTATTTATAGTTACAAAAGTTTTTCTCTTAGTCTATTAGAAATTGAGATGTGTTATCGTCAAAACATTTATGGCAACCTGCATACATATGCTTCTTCCGATTTGTGCTTTTCCCATTGATAGCAATTGCGATAATCGGTCTTCCACTGGTTGCAGTCGATTGTTTCACCGAATATAAAGTATTGATGGAAACGAGCCTTTATACTGCTGCAATCGTCATACTCATCTTTGTATATCATACATGGTCTAATCTAAAGGAAAAATATACAAATATAAATTGAATACAAATTGAAGATCCAATGGAAAATGATATAAATAAAGGTGTAATCGCATACCATCCACTCATGATAGCGGAGTGGCGTTTTCTCTTCTTTTTTTACTTCGCTCATATTTGCTAAAATATATCAATGTCTTTTAAATCACACATAAAAAATAGATTTGTCTATTTACTCGTCGGACACGTGTTTAATATACAATATATCACAACAGAAAAAATAAATATCGCAACTAAAAGTGATATTTAGGTTAGATATAGGTTAGGTTAGGTTAGACACGCATGATGCATTCGGAACGACAACTACACTCGCTTTTATGAATACATAGAATAATTCCCTAAAAGTGCGAGCAGAGTGACAATTGCGGAAATCGAAAATTGCAAGTGTATTCGAATCGAAGACATTGAAGTTGGTTAAACTGGTTGAACTGGTTGAACTGGGTGAAGTTAGTCGTGATAGAAAGTCGAATATCGCAAGTGTTATTAGAGGTTCTTGGACTTCTTGGATTTCTGTCACCTTTCCTAACCTCTCACTGCTTTCGCCCACGGATGTCCCGGTATCTTTGGTGCCGTGTAATTGGTGCAATAATTGATTACCGGTGATTTAATAGCGCGTGAACAATAACATGATGTCGCGGTCAGTGCGGGCGGAGACTCGTAGTCGTGCCAAGGATGACATTAAACGTGTAATGCAAGTAGTTGATAAAGTTCGTCATTGGTAAGTTTCCTGTGATGTGTTCGGAAGGAGAGAAAAAGGCGGATAAAAGGAATAGCCAGGTCTTACGTTTGTCATTTATCGCTAATTTATATTGTTTCATGGAAGATATTCACGGATCATACGAAAAAAGTGAAACAAGTGCTTGTGTTTTGTTTAATTATCAGAAGGGCGTGATGTCTGATGTACGTATTGATGAAAGACTGCGAGGCAGTTGCTAATGTTCGAACTTGAAATACCTGTTTCGAGTATCAAAATATTAAAAATTATATGAAATTTTGTATGACAGAAGCTTTTAATCTACTAAAAACGAACGTTCAGATAAGAATATTATCAATTCAATTGAAGATTTCATAGCTGAGCTTTGGATAGAGTGATAGAATTTGTTATAGCAAACAAAGACAAACGTATACTTACAATTAGTAATACATAGGCCGGTATTCATAGTCGAATCTTATATTTAAGACCATCTTAAGTACAGTCTTAAGATATTATGAATCAATCAGAGAGAGAGAGAGAGAGAAGGCCAATTAACGATTTAAGATATTACTTAAGATGGTCTTAAAATAAAAATCAACTATGAATACCGACCATAGTTTAGCTATGAAAACTGAAGGATCTTTCTTTTATTCTTTATTGAATAATGCATGTTTTTGTTCCTATATTCTATTAAATTCGTTATTTATATAAAAATAAATGGATAAAATTCTGAATACATATATGATCGCAGGGAAAAGAAATGGGTCACAATAGGAGAAACAACTATGAAAATATATAAATGGGTTCCAATCTCGACACTCGATCAGGTATTTCACGCAAAAAATATGATACATGCTGATTAAAATTAATCAAAACAAGTAGTTAAGAATAAATTGTTTTATTTTGTAGAAGAAAAAGGGAAAGACAGTTTCCGACAAGGAAAACGGTTTACCAAGGAAAGGAGGAATAGAATCATCAAATTCTAATTTCGGTCTTACAGAAGATTCCAATACGTGTGAGTTCGATTTTGGTAATTTGTGAAAACTGTTTGTAAAAATTATTATGTCATTGATTAACATAAAATATGAATTTTTTTACATACTAGGTTTCTCTACTGTTAGTGATTCTCAAGGACTGACAGATTTCTCTGCACATTTGGGCTTTTCAGAAGACTCGAATTCACAAAACAGCGAACCTGCACCCAAGAGATTAAAGACTGACTAATGTTTGACTTACAATCAGCATCACCGCCAATACATCATATAGGGATTGACATTTAGGAATCTATCTCTTTCGTGAATTTGCACTTGATAATTTTTTATTAAGATATACTTCCTAATATGAATAGATCACAAGAAAAGTTTTTCTTTTCTGTTTCATTCGAATTTAGTAAGATATAAATTATATATATATTATATATACATACATATACTTATATAAATGCAAATAGTATCGATTCTAAATAGTATCGAAACGTTTTGAATTATGTATAATGGAATTTATTTTTTCACATATGAATTTATTACAAACTTTCCCATTGAATTTAGAAATTAGAAACAACGATCGGTTAATTGAATAGAATAACATCAGGCGAGTGCTCAATCCGTTTATGTATGTATATTGTTTTTATATTAAATATTTAATCCTTGAATCAAATTACTTATACAATGCATATAGAATGGAGCTTGGAATTGAACTTAAGATTTGTTGATTGACAAATCAACCGCTCTTGCACGTCATCTCAATCAGTTTATTAAACTTCTTTTTTGTTTTTATATAATCCCGCTAAAAATATGCGTAGTCTAATAAGGAGAGGCTACGCTCTGCCCTTCACCGATTTTGATCAAACTTGCAACGATGTTAGAGGAGCCTACCAAATAAATACCTGTAAAGCCATTCGCGCTAATGGGCTTTAGAAGCCGAGTAATAAGCATTTAAAAATATACCAAAAAATCTGAAAACTAATATCTCAGAAAGTATGCATTTTTTAGAAAAATGTCTTAGACAAAAATGGTAGCGTTAAATAAGATGTATTTATTGGCTTTATTTGACTTTGGAAGGCATCGTCAATTTTGACTTTGGCGATGCCACGAAGGTCAATAAAACAGTAAATACATCTTATTAAACTCTACTTTTGTCTAAAACATCTCTTTCAAAAATGCATACTTTCCGAGATATTAGACTGTTTCCAGATTTTTGGTATATTTTTAAATGCTCATTAGGCGGCTTCTAAGGCCCATTAACGGGAACGCTTTACAGATATTCATTTGATAGGCTTCTTTAACATCGCTGCATTAAAAAATTGAAAGTTTTCAGTAAAAGAATATGAAGTGATTGTAACTCGTCGGAAACAATAAAATAATATATATGTACATGTTCTATTCTTAACTTAAAGATTCTAGAGTATGAGATTGTAAAAGTGACTTCAGACATTGAAAAATGTTTGATAATAAAAGCGGATTGTACATTCGCGGCGATTAGTAACACACACTGCAGTATTACTTTTTTTCGGAATTGTATTTTTCTTGCTATAATGATTATTGCATCAAGAATTATCCATGCAAACTATTGGAATAACATTAGTTTTGCAAAAATAAAAAAGTCAAGTGCTAAAAAACATACCTTTATACACAGTTCATGCTTCTGATAGTCCTTAAAAATCATTGTATATATCTCGAATATCATTTTTGTTCATTAATACTATAGGAGAACTTGCATTCCTCTGCGTTATAGCACCGTGACATGTACAAAATAAGCTTGAACTCATACGAATAAAATAGTTGATCTCTTAATCAGTGCATATTATAGCATTTCTTGAAAATATTATATTATAAAACATTTGTAGTATGTTTGTATAAAGATATAAATGTTAGTAAGAATATCTTTATATTTAAAAATATTCTTATTAATTGTTATAGCGAGTATTCCAAAATGTAAAAAGCGATTTGTGAAAATATTTCATTTATAAGAATATTTCCACTTAAATTGTGTTTAACGAGACATTAAGTCAAAATTTGAGGGAATGAGTCATCGAAAGTGTGAAGAATATTCTTTGTTTTAGAATTTTTTTCTAATTAAAATATATATGTATATTTATGATTTTTTTTTACAAAAACGATGTATATTTAGTGTTAATTTAAAGTATTTAAAAATCCATATAAAATATTATGTATAAAAAAATTCATTTATTAAATATTTGATCACTATTACCAGGATAATATTTTACCATCATACTGCACGAAACAACCGGTTTGTTTTTCCGTTAACGAGTTTAAGGTATTCAGAATGCAATTGACACTGCTGTCGACGTCCATTGGAGCGTTGCTGCCACCCAGATCGGTTCGCACCCATCCTGGATGCAAACACACCACCAAAATCCCATCTGCTTTTAAATCGATGCTCATTGATTTTGTCGCCGCGTTAAGCGCCGCCTATTTTATAAGTGAGATTAAATAAAATTTTGCAAAATTATCTCAAGTGTTTAACGATACAAGATACACGTATTGATAAAATCTAAAGTGTAATATAGGTTTTCTAATTTTAAAACTTAAAAATTTATAAATTATACATACAGTAATATAGGTACTCTACAAATTTTATCAAAACTCAATTTTACATTTCAATAAGAATGTACAATATTTAAATTTTAATTCTACAGAACTAATACGAAAATGTCTGCAAAAGATCCATTTAATTTATATTAATTAAAAGGCACTAATTTCAGAGAATTAAAGTGGCACTAATTTCAAGGAATTAAAATGACATAATATCACAGTCCGTGCATTAATACGTATAAAAGAGAATGAACACTAAAATATATAAATTCGTGATTTTTAATAAGAATAATGTAGATGTGACAAATTGAATTGACATTTTTGACAAAGAGATTTATAATTAAGTGGGTCCAACAGATCGTCAGTTCCAGAAGATTAAAGTTTTACCTTGCTGCATCTGTAAGGATAAAAACCGCCATCACCATTTTCGGCAATACTGCCTAGGATAGATGTCATGTTAATAACTGCTGCTCTTCTTACATTTAATCCCGTTTTATCCTCGGAATTTTTCGCAGCTGTTTTAAGTAGCGGCAGGAAAGCCTTGAATCGATTATTATTTTCTTATGAACCAACGTTATTCGGTAATGTAACATTCATGAATGTAAATGGACTGTAGGTATACCTTTGTTAGCATAATCGGTACCACGGTATTTATGAGAAAAGCATCGGTAATCTGCTGTTTCTTTACGAGGCCAAGACGCGTAAATTTGCTGGAAATACCAGCGTTATTAAAGAGAACGTTAATACCAGCGCCATTTACTCTTTCATTCACTGTGTCTACGACTCTCTTGTAGCTATCCGTATTCGTTAAATCTGTAAAAAGGTAAAATTTTTTTCGCGATCGATGCTAGAACTCGCTAAATTACATGTTTATGAAAAGAAAGTTCAGTTTTGCGCGATAAATATTTAATAAATCTGATTCTCTTGTATTATACACAAGCATTTGTCAAAGCATATATGTATAGCATACGTCAATGAAGGCTTACTAATGCAATGGCGTGATACAGCATTTTTTACATTTTCATTAGTCTTTTATATTTTCACTAGATTGATAAAATTAAAGAAATTTTGCTCCAATTTTACACGATAAGATTAAAATTCATAATTTATTTTCAAAAAATAATGAAATAAATATTAGTACAAGTTTGATATCACATTAATTAAAATTTATAATCCTTTTGGAAAAAAGAAAGATCTTTGAAAAAATTCGTCGTATTGTACTTAAATTAATATATATTTGCTCGTTTTTTTGTTTCTAATGAATACGTGTTAAAATTATATTTCTAAAAAAATATATATGTATTGTATTATATATAAAAGTTTTAGTCATTTAATTATTCTTATTTCACTCTAATATCTATAAAGACAAAGGAATAAATGACGAAAACAAGTTTATCTATTTTTAAAGATTTTTAGATTGTTAAAGTACTAGTCATGTTCAAGAATCGTTTTCGGAATGCTAATTATAAAATGAAACTACGGTAAATGAAGCGTATGAAGGAATTAAAAGAATTTAAAGAATCGTTTAATTTCTCAATACTGCTCTTATTTATTAAATTTAAGAAATACAAAGAACTGTGATATATGTTATCTCGTTGAATGTTTCATATTGATCGATGAAATTATTACATGAGATTATTATATGAGATGTGACGTAGAGATATTTCTGTATGTCATGTATGAATTTAATTTTCCCAGTAATGCGATGACTCTTATTATCACATTTTAACTAATACAAGTCACATATCACTCCTCGATAAAGAATAAAAAAAAAAATTGATTTCCTTATCGCGTGCAAGAAAGAATTAATCTTTAACGTTTCTTAAGTAGAAAATTTTAAAAGTAGATGGTATCAGATAGCACATTGATTAGTATATCGATCAAGTAAAATGGCATCTTTTTTTCTACGATAGGAATGTTCGCGACGCGTTTCGCAGTAGACGTGTCGATTGTATTCGGATTTTATTTTTCTTCATTTCGCATCTATCTAGTGCAAGGTCGCGAATATGAAAGCGCGTAAACTGAATAAGGCGAAAGCATGGATGATATGTTGTGAAAAATCGCAAATTGTCGATTCTGATTCGAGCGATCGAGAAATCGAGGAGCATAAAGCGCGGAATAGAACAAAGAAGCAGCTGCATAACAAGGGAGAAAACAAAGTTGAGGATAAAATGGAGAGCGTTGTGGAGAATAAAGTGGAGAATCAGGTAGACAAGACGGATAAAGTGAGGAGCAAAACGCAGGATGATATTGAGAACGAAATGGAGAACAAAGTGGAGAACCAAAAGGGCAAGATAGAGAATAAACTGGAGGTCAAAACAGAGGACAATGTTAAAATAGAAAGTCAGACAGACGAAGTAGAGAATAAAGAGAGGAATAAAACGAAAGGTGTTGTCGAGAATAAAATGGAAAACAAAATGAAGAACAAAGTAGAGAATCGGATAGACAAGAAGAAGAATAAACTGGAGACCAACACGGAGGACGATGTGAACAACAAAATGGAAAACAAAGTAGAAGATCAAATAGATGAAGTAGAGAAAGCAGGAAATAAAAGGGAAAATGTTATCGAGAATGAAGTGGAGAATCAGATAGACAAGAAGGAGACTAAACTGCAGGCTAAAACAGAGGATGATATTGAGAATAACATAGAGAACGAAATAGATGAAGTAGAAAATAAAACGGGAAGTAAAACGAATAATGATATTGAGAATAAAATAGAAAATAAAATAGAGAATCAGATGAACAAGACAGAGAATAAACTGGAGACCAAAACGGAGGATTATGTTGATGAGATGGAGAATCAAATGGAGAACCAGGTAGAAAATAAAGTGGAGAGCAAAACGGAAAACGATGAAATCGAGAATGAAATAAAAAACGAAGCAGAAAGCAAAGTGAAGATAGATAGGAATGTCAATAATAAAGTGGATAATCAAGAAAAGCAGGAAAATATTCTTCCCACGTCACATACAAGTAAGATCTTAGCATTTTTCTTTAACCGGGAATTTAGACATGCTTTTGTACGAATATTCGATTACCATAACGCGTTCCTATCCTAAAATTAATCTGTTGAAATTTTGTTTACGTCATTGTATGCGTTATTCATCATCGCGTTATAACTGGTATAACCAGTTATACATTTTCAATTTATGTGTATTTTTTAGCTATTTTGATCAATGGTTTGAAAAAATATGAATCTCATTGTCAATAAATTTAGAAAAAAAAATGAAATTTTTACAATTCGAATCCTTTTGCAATCTAGCTTGATTTTTAATTTAAATCTAAACAATTTAAATCTAAACAATCTTTCACTTGATTCAAATCATTGAAATTTATGAACAAAAGAAAATTAAAAAATTCAATTTAGAATTATACAATTGTTGCAATTACATTTGAACAGAATGTTATTACAGTGTAATATTCGTTCTTCATGACAGTAATTCGCAAACGAAATATGAAGACTAAATCTTATTTACCCTTATTTAAAAATTGCTTTTAAAAATTGTTACAAAATTAGATCTAGGTATGTTAATTTACAAATCATTTTCACTATTAAATATTCTAATAAGGATTGGAATTTTAACCAAAACAATATTGAAACTTTATATTGATTTTAATGTCCTTGAATTTAATTTAAAAGAACCCAATATTCTTAGGTTGTATTCCATAAAACGCATTATGTCCTTGTATTTTATCCTTGCTATTCCACCTAATATTAAATAATAAACAAAGATAAAAGGATACACTTTATGTATACTTTATGGAATCAAAAGTTAATTGCACAATTGAAATATCAAAATTTCAAAATTTCGAGAGATTTCATTAGATATAATTATTGCAAATCATCTCATTTTTTTTTCCAAAACATTTTTTCACCACGATAAAAATATTAAAAACAAGATAATTCTTCCCGTTAGACGATTCAAATATTTCAAATTTCTCTGTGCTAATCAGCGAGAATTTAGCGAATAATGACCTAATTTATACCGTTAAATTTAATAATGCAATTCATAACAAAATAACAAGAATTATGGCTTACCTATCTCGATGATCTGTACAGCCGATGATTTGTCAGCGAGCGCGCGTAATTCCTGTAAAGATTTCGCTCATTTTTTTCCTCTTTTCGTTTAAACGCAATTCAAACATGGACGGCGAGGTTTCGCGCGATTATCTCGACAATACTTTAATCAGATGCGTATAATATGATAGCGAAAAACCGACTCATACTCGTTTCATATATAGATTAACTTTAATCTCGGCTCAACTTAACTCTTCATCTTTTTCTAATTTTTAAAATTAGAACAAGATGAAGAATTAGTTGAATCGAGATTAAAATTAAACTATATTGATAAAACGAGCATCTGGTTTATTTCTATCAATGTTGATTAACTTTAACTTAACTTTTAGTTATTCAGTTGTGTATTCACATTTGTGGTCTTAAAATACTTCTTTGATTAACTTTAATTTCGATTTAGCTTATAACTTTATTTTTTTTAATTCCTAAAAAAAATTCCTAGAAAAAAATAAGAAGTAAATCAAATTAAAATTAAAGTTAATCTGCATTGGTATAAATCGGGCATAATTCGTAGGACCAGAAGAGTAAGAATTATAAGAAGATTAATTTCTACCAGTGTAGTCTCTACATTTTTTAGAGTGGAATTTCACTTTAAGTATGATAATTTTATATATGTGATAAAAGTAACTTTAATTTTACTTTTAAAAGGAGGTTTAATTTTCAGTCCTCAAGAATGAGATTTCACTTTTTAGAGTGTCGAGATTCTCTCTAATGCCTGTTTCTACCAATATAGATTAACTTTAATCTTGGATTAACTTTATCTCTTTTTCCGGTACTAAAAAGAAAAGGATAAATAGTACCTTAACTGAGATTAATCTATCTTGGTAGAAATGGACATCAGTCGACTTGCGCAACGACATTGAAATCGAGTATTACGGAGTATTGCATTTGCTGATTCATAACGAAATCACGATGAGAGGGGAAGATGACGGAGCAACCGTATAATAGATGGCGGTAACGGAAACTTACAGTTACGAGAACGTGTTCACGTGGTGACGTAGCGATTCGCGGTGTCAGTGTTGTGTCACTTAACCATCGCTCGCGTCGAGTTCAATAGGATCAAACGACAAGAGATTTTAAAGACTCTGACATTCCAGTGACGCGTAAGATAAAATAGTGGAAAAAATTTTACCTTTTACGAAAGGAGCAAAAAGAATTGCGATGGCACCGATCGGTAAGTACCGTTTTTTCCCCAAAGTAAGTAAATTGCGTAACAATTAGTGACAATCTTTTTCGATTCGAACAAACGGAACAAAACGGAACGTATACTCCCATTCCATCCGCGATCTTACCGTTGCCTTGCTCGCGTCACGGCAAGTTGCGAAGATGTAGTCCGGCGGTCTCGGCGAGTCGACTAGATGCCTCACCAGGCCCAAACCCAGACCGCGGTTGCAGCCGGTTATAAGGATCGATCTCATCGCCCTCGGTTACTCGGTTGCTCGGTTTGCCGAAGACCACCAAGACTGACCAAGACCGGCGTCGTGATGAATCGCGGATGAAGAGAGCGCGGGGGTGTACGTGTGGTTAAGTTAGCGCCTCGGAAGTCGGAGTTCTCACTCTCGTCAGTGCGCAGCACGGAGCGTCACTGACATCACGTGCTCCGACAATTGTGAATTGCATTGTATGTCGCCGATGATCATGGCGACACTGACTGTGTTCGCGCGACTCGTGTCATCTCAATGCGCGCACGCTAAGTTGCTCAGGTTAACGGGTCGGCAGCCGCTCTTTGTCGGATGCGACGTCGGTCTCGTCTACGGCAGAAGCGCGATGGCCTGCATGTGCAGTGAGTGTTTAGGGAAATTATTTACAGTCACACCACTGTACGATTGTTGATTCGTTATGTAAAAATACGGAATCATAGGTGACGTGCGAACTCGAAGGTTACTCACGACTGTTTACTCTGATTTATGTCCAAGGATAACAGATTTTCACGTGATTCTCTACGTGATGTTTTTCTAGATGTCTGTGTTGTCTATGAAAAGACAACATTTTTTATTTTCTTGTAACGCTTATTATTATTTTTTTTTTAGAATTTGCCTCGTTAAGAAGTTTTTCTTGATGATATACAGTTGAAATTATTTTTCAGCGGATCATAGCTACGATTATGATTTTTTGGTCATTGGTGGAGGATCCGGTGGCTTGGCAGCAGCTAAGGAAGCTGTCGGATTGGGAGCGAAAGTCGCAGTTTTGGATTATGTGACTCCTTCTCCTGTCGGAACTACTTGGGGTTTAGGTGGTACCTGCGTCAATGTGGGATGTATACCAAAAAAACTCATGCATCAAGCTGCGTTGCTCGGTGAAGCTATTCATGTATACAAACATTCCTAATTATTATTTGCTTTCCATTTACATCAAAACTTAGATAATTCTTATTAAAGTCGTAACTCGTTTACTCAACTCGAATGCAAGTTTCTTTTCTGACAAGAATCAACTGAGTTTTTACCTATAATCTGCATGAACTTGGGACTGTTTTACTGAATTTTATTTAATCATGTTGAAAGTGAGATTATAAACCTGTGTTGTTATACAATAACTTTATCATCAAAATAGTGACATCATTATTTGAATATAAAATACATAACTTTAGTTTCATATTAGTATCATTGAGTGAAAATGGAAAGCTATTGTGATTAAAATGATGTAAAAGATTCATACCTAATCTGTGAATCATCTCGTTTTTAGGAAGCAGCAACATTTGGTTGGCAGTTGAATCCCAACTCTGTGAAAATCGACTGGGAAGCCTTAAGAACCGCTGTACAAAATCATGTTAAATCTGTAAATTGGGTCACTCGTGTTGAACTTAGGACAAAGTTAGTTGTTTATAATTAGTAGTATTTTCTAATTTTTCTGTTTATAAATCAATTAATGATCATATTATTCATTTTTATGTATCAATTTATGTTATTCATATCTATATTATTTAATTTTTGTTTATTTGATCTGTATGTATTTACTTATTTATATTAAATATTTACTTGTAGGAAAATTGAATATTTCAATGCCCTTGCACATTTCAAGGATGCACACACAGTAATTGGAATTACCAAAAAGGGGGAAGAAAAAATTCTTACAGCTAAAAATATATTAATTGCAGTAGGTGGTAGACCTAAGTATCCCGATATTCCTGGTGCTATAGAATATGGTATAAGTAGCGACGACATCTTCAGTTTGGAACGCGCTCCAGGAAAAACCCTTATTGTTGGTGCTGGATGTATCCTTCAACGGCATTTTACGCGATTTTTGTTTTTAGATTTTCTATTGTAATTATGCAAATGTGCAGATTAAGATTTTCTTCCTTAATGATGAAATATAGATATTGGTCTGGAATGTGCTGGCTTTCTTAATGGCTTAGGTTACGATACAACAATAATAATTCGATCGGTGGTGTTGCGTGGATTTGATCGGCAAATGGCAACCCATATTGCCGAAGAGATGCAGCAACGCGGTGTGAAGTTTAATTATGAGTCAAAGCTTAAGAAAATTTCAAAACAAGAGGATGGCCGTCTTCTAGTCGACTGGATCGACAAAGTAAGCATTTGTTGACAAACTTATATATGTAAATGAAAAAATAAGTCTACATTAGAGTGCAATATAATATAATTTTTTTAGGATGGTCAAATTCATCAAGATGTATATGATACTGTTCTATTTGCTATCGGCCGACAATCGCTCACTCAAGAATTGAAACCAGAAAATATCGGATTGAAACTTATTCCAGAAACTGGCAAGATTGACGCAGTTAACGAACAAACGAACGTTCCAAACATTTACGCGGTTGGTGATGTACTTTATGTAAGTTTTTTCAACATTTTATAATGATTTTATCTCGAAAATAGATGGTGCATAGTTTAGATAGTTCTAGATATTTTTTATCATTTTAATATTTCTCATATTAAATTATGAGTTAAATTACAAATATAATAGAAAATTTTTGTATATTTTTTATAGAAAAAACCTGAATTAACGCCCGTTGCTATACAAGCAGGTAAACTGCTAGCTAGAAGATTATATGGTAATTCGATCGAGCAAATGGATTACATAAATGTAGCGACGACAGTGTTCACTCCTTTGGAATATGGATGCGTCGGGTTGAGCGAAGAAGCGGCAATTGCGCTCCACGGAGAACAGGAGATAGAGATTTTTCATGCGTACTACAAACCAACGGAATTCTTTATACCCCAAAAGAACGTTGATCGTTGTTATGTAAAGGTTATCGCGCTTAGAAACGGTAATGAAACGGTACTCGGAATGCATTTTGTCGGACCCAATGCAGGCGAAGTAATTCAAGGATTTGCGACTGCTATTAAGTAAGTTTTATCCAAAAAATGATTCGTCAATAATTTCTTCAAAAATTTGATTTCAGAATTCCATAACTCATATTTCATAATATTTTTAGATGTGGCTTAACAATTCCAAAACTGAAGTCTACTGTTGGTATTCATCCAACTGTAGCAGAGGAGTTTACGCGTATAAATATTACCAAACGTTCAGGCTTGGATCCTAAACCGCAAAGTTGTTGCAGTTAAATCGATATGCAACATAGTATCATCGTGTTTTCTCGATTATATCACAGATTTGTACCGATTATCTGATTAGGAGATACGCCCATATTCCTACGGTAGAGATCAGCTGAATATCTTTCGGCTGAAACAGTTTTTTTGTTCTTATGTATAAAAGCGCTGAATTATCGCAGTATTACATAAAATAAATAACGAAAGGATACAGAAGCTAGAAAAAGAGAAAAACAGATGATTGTAATTTGTTACGTTATATAATATCACTTTTTATACATATTATTTTTCTAAGGAATGCGCCTTACGTTATATGCGTTATTGACGAAAAAATTATTGTAATGCTTATTTATGATAGCAATAATAACAAATTACTATTAATAAAATGTTGAAGATGTGATTTATACGCGATAGCTGTATCTCCTAAAATAATTCCTTTTGAACAAAAATAGATCGTTCAATAATCAAAGTAAATTTCTTATTTAAAATTATGTATATGTAAAATACATAAGCGGCAGTATTTATTTTTCTTTATGTTCAAGATTTTTATACAGGGAATCAGAGTTGTTGAATCAACTTTTTACCCTATGAGAAAATTATCGACTTCATACCTAATTAGATTATAACGTGCGTGCAATCGATAATTTTCTTATAGGATAAAAAGTTGATTCAATGATTCTGGTTCACCCGTATATATAAATCAGAGAGACCTGAGAGTGTTTATACCGACCTTTTTTATATACCAAAATCTCGTAGAGTAATTTCCACGTTTTTATGATTTTCTTCCATGCTATTACATAGATTGCTATTACAAAGATGAATAATTAACTTTGATAGTTTTGTATAGCACGGAAGAGAACCACAAAAATATAGACATTATCCTACGAGATTCGATACACGAAAAAGGTCGGGACATACGCGATTCTCATCAGGTTTCTCTCTGATATATAATAACAAGATAAAAGATTGATAATGTTAAACAAAAAATGACAAATATAAATACAAATTACGCTGAACGAATATTTGTACGATTTTTACATAATTTTACGTTTATGTGATTTTTATTATTAGAACTGAATTTTTATTATTAGAAAAAAAGCTAAATTTTTTGATTTTTTATATTTATATATCAAATTAATAGAACTGGAATTAAACTCTGAGAATGAATAATTTAACGTAATTATTAAATGACTCAGCAAACGAGAATGGATTGAAATAGATTAAAATGGATTTAGATTTTCAGAAATACGGATTCATGAATGTTAAAATGAATCCTTTTCAATCTGAATGCATTTTTATT
>Ga0157363_1000765_pt1 | contig 25285 bp, 23 predicted proteins | sample AttsexASBM1_FD_111477 | JGI IMG/M metagenome (GOLD analysis project Ga0157363, IMG submission 111477) | Fungus gardens microbial communities from leaf cutter ant in Ribeirão Preto, State of São Paulo, Brazil - Atta sexdens ASBM1 | ecosystem: Host-associated > Fungi > Mycelium > Unclassified ... | reverse complement strand
GAAGCTGCTGGGGTAGCTGTAGTGTCTGCAGCGAAAGCTGCTGAAGAGATACCCATAGCCGCGGCAACTACCAGTGCGAAAAGCTTTTTCATTTGAATTTCCTCAATATCACATTATCGGATAGCCCACTGCGGAGCCGGTAGAATCACTATATGAGGAATCCCGTAAACTGTCCGTTGGTGATTGGTATCGGTATGTAACGGTATGTACATGTCGGCTAGGTACCTAAGTAACGGCGCTCTAAATGCTGCTTAAACCATACAGGATTAAGGGTTTCACCTGTCGCCTGTTGCATCAAGGTATCAATAGAGTATCGGCTGCCTTGACTCCAAATATTTTGGTTAAGCCAAGCGAAAATAGGTTTTAACTCCCCGAGCGTAATCGCTTCCTCAATACTCGGGAGTTGTTGCTCAAGGCTATTAAAAAGCTGGGCAGCATACATGGCACCTAAGGTATAGGTCGGAAAATAGCCAAAGGAACCATCTGTCCAGTGTATATCCTGCATACAGCCATCACGATAATTACCCGCAGTACTGATCCCCAAGTAACGCTGCATTTTTTCATCCCATAATTCAGGAATATCAGACACTTCAACTTCACCATTGATAAGTGAACGTTCGATTTCATAACGCAATATTACGTGAGCGGGGTAGCTGACTTCATCAGCATCCACGCGAATAAAGCCAGGACTCACGTGTTGAACTTGTTTCACTAATTCGTCAAGGGAAAGGTCAGTGGCGGCGGTTAAATGCTGGCAAATAAGAGGATGGAGACGGCGTAAAAATGACTGGCTTCTGCCGAGTTGCATCTCTAAAAATAGACTCTGTGATTCATGAATGGCAGTAGAACGTGCCAATGCAATAGGTTGGCCTGGCCATTGTTTAGGCAGATTCTGTTCATAACGTGCATGCCCGGTTTCGTGAATGACCCCCATCATGGCGCTTAAGAATTCACTGGTATCATAGCGCGTAGTGATGCGTACGTCGGTCGATACTCCGCCACAGAAGGGATGGGCGCTAATATCGAGTCGACCATGGTTGAAATTAAAGTCCAGCAGTTGCATGACGGACTCTGCTAGGGCTTTTTGCTGTGAAATAGGGTAGATACGCTGTGTGGGTGTGGATGTGAGAGGGGACTGTTTTGCGACAACCTGTTGCAGTAGCCCGGGCAACCAACTAATAAGTTCTCCAAAAAGCGTATCGAGTCGTTCGCTGGTCATTCCTGGTTCATAGAGATTAAGCAGCGCATCATAGGGGGTACTCCCTTGTGCTTGCGCGCGCAGCTGTGCCTCTTGCCGTGATAATTCTACAACAGGGATTAAGTTCTTCTGAAAACCTTGCCAATCATTTTCAGTTCGCTGCTGACGCCATGCTTGTTCGCAACGGCTTCCCGCTAGAGCCTTAGCTTCAACTAATTCTTTCGGCAGTAAAGCCGCATCAGTATAGTAACGAATCATTTCATTAAGGTTTGCTTGCTGATCGCTCTCTAAGGATTCTTGTTGAGCCTGAGCAATAAGCTCCGCCGTACTATCTTGCACCAGAATTTCATGATGCATTACGCTAAGTTCTGCCAGTGCTTCGCCTCTGGCGTCGCTACCGCCACTTGGCATCATGGTTTGCATATCCCAACCGGCGATAGCGGCGAGATGATCGAGACGGGACAAGCGTTGAAAACGTTCAGTTAGAGCTTGATAGGCTTTCATGAATTATCCTTGCGTGCGGTAAGCAGTGAGGTATCTGGAGTAAAGGTATTAAGTGGCCAACTAAAGCGTAAACAGGCCCCTCCTAAGGGGCTACTTTCTGCGCGAATCGAACCTTGAAAAGCTTGCGCGATTGAATGGACAATCGCTAGCCCTAAACCACAACCGCCCGTAGCACGATCACGGCTCGGGTCAAGACGTACGAAAGGTTCAAAGATCTTGGCTCGTTGCTCGGCGGGGATACCCGGCCCATCGTCTTCAACCTGTAAATAGCCATGTTGCGCGTCAAACCATAGACTGATGCGTAAACGATGTTCGGCATAACGTAGCGCATTATTGACTAAATTATCGAGTACACGTTCCATTAAACGATGATCAGTGACATGGTTTGCCGACTGAGGCGGGACGTCTAATTGAATCGTTTTATCAGCACGGATGACGCGAAGATCATCCACCCATTCTACTAACCACTCACGCAAATCAATCTGTTGTAATGATAAAGCCACTTGTGGTCGATCAAGGCGAGCAAAGGTTAATAACTCTTGGATTAAGGCCTCAAGTTGACCGATATCACGGTTTAAGGCAGTCGACTCAGCTGGTGATAAGTTGTCGCTCATTGCCAATCTATAGCGTAAACGTACTAATGGAGTGCGTAATTCATGGGCTATACCATCAATTAACAGTTTTTTACTGGCCACTAGGTCTTTAATATTATCGGCCATTTGATTGAAGGCGACGCCCAATCGATAAAGGCTGGAAGTACTCTCGAATTGTGTACGCGCGTCCAAGTCACCGTCACCAAATCGTTGCGCCATTTTTTCCAATTTTAACATTTCTTGCCAGTGAGGCCGCATCCAGATAAAAACGGGTAGGGCTAAAGACATCGCTATGAAAGTTAACAATAGAACGTCTAGCATTCGCATCTGATGAAGAAAGAAGAGATAAGGTATCGGACCGACCGATAAAACATAATGGCTGCGAGGAATATGTTGAATGAAAGTGTATTGATCATCCAGTGCGACAATTTCCCCTGCATGTAACCGGCGCATTTCTGCATCCGGTAATTGATAGTTAGTAAGGGGTTCAATGTGAAGTTTGAACGAGAGATTTAGGTCAAGATTATCAACAGTGCTATTCCAGTCTTTAGGCGGAATTTCACGTAATTCACTGCGCATCAGTGACAGTGAACTCGCCATCAGGTCATTCATTGATTGTCGGCCTGCGCGCTCCGCTGTCATTTTATAGACTAGTCCGACCAACAAGGTCATGACAATGAAGCAAACAAAAAGCAGCAGATAGAATTGAATGAATAATTTTTTCATTCTGAGTTGGTTTCCCACGCTTGGGGGGCAAAAAGGTAGCCTTTATTACGAATCGTTTTGATACGAAAAGGCTCAGTCGCACTATCGTAGAGTTTTTTACGTAAGCGAGAAATGGCGACATCTATACTTCGGTCCATTCCGTCATAGCTTACTCCACGTAGGGTTTGTAATAATACATCGCGGTTTAATATCTGCCCGGCATGACTTGCCAACTCCCACAGTAGGTCGAAATCTGCGGTAGAAAGGGAGATGATTTCCCCCTCTAGAATGACCTGGCGGTTGGCCATATCAATGGTGAGCTTGCCAAAATTCATAATCCGACTTTGTCGAGTTTGGCTCAAACGTTCTTCTGTAGTAGTAGGTTGGCTTTGACGTAAATGTAATCGTAATCGAGCCAGCAATACCGCAGGAGGCGTGGTTTTGAGAATATAGTCATTAGCGCCAATTTCTAGCGCTAAAATATGATTCATATCGCTGTCTAAGGATGTTAACAATACAATTGGCCCTTGCCACTGAGTACGTAAATCGCGACAAAGCGACATTCCATCTTTACCTGGCAGCATGATATCGAGCAATACCAAGTCAGGTTTTTCGGCGAGGATAGTCGCTTCAGCTTGGTCGCCACGTGTTTCAATAATAACTTCTATATCGTGTTTTTTTAAGTAGGCGGAAATTAATTCACCTACTTCAATTTCATCTTCAACGTAAACTATTTTATTCATTTTTAACAAAATTCTTTTTTATTTAACAATAAAACAACGTTACTGGAAATTATAGCTACGTTATCACGAAAAAGGCATCTCTTGCTGGTATAATAACGTAATTATATGCGACTATAAGCACCGCAGAGATATGGTTAAAATGACGAATACTGGGGGATGATGTGCCGACGCCATCAACATCAACAATCGATAGTAATGATGCTATTTCATTCAATTACAGTAGCTTACTCTCAGCTTCATGTAAGAAGAAATGGCGTTTCGTTGATGCAATCTACGGTGTTCTTCCTATCTTTGGTGTAGTCACTCGTAAATCTGCTCTTAATAATCTAGAAACCGCTGAATATTTTAAAGAACTGGCACTGCAAATAATTTCGACACAAGTGAGTGACGAAATGAATATCTCTCGATTATTAGTGCTAGCTGAACAGCAGAATATTAAACACTTTACTATTCAATTGCCTTATTCACTTTCCGAACACCAAATTGCACTTATCTATGCAGAATATCGGAAATCAGTTTCTTTGCATCAAGAAAATGATTATTTGCACGTCCACTTCTAATTGCCTACAGAGATAAAAGCCATCCCTTTTGGGATAGCCTTATAATGTTATAACCGACCTATACCGATGACTACCGCCAGTATGATAATCGCACCGATCATCACTTTATCTGCTTTACGCAGTGGGTAGTCCTGACGATGTTGCCATCCTGCATAAAGGAATACTAATAGCCCCGGCGCATAAAGCGTTAGCGACATCATTAAATGTTCGAGGCCTGATGCGTAGAGCAACCAAATACCATAGAGGGTGGCGCCAATACCGATTAGTAGCGATTGGTAGCTCTGCGTTTGATAACTGATTTTAGCTAAGAACAAGCCGACCAACAGATAGGGGACTAGCACCATTTCTGAGGCGATAATTAATAGTGTGCTGTAATCAAGGTGAAACAACGCAATTGCAATCAAACAGAGCTGAACACTGATATTGGTCATCCATAAACTACCGATTGGCGCATCCGCTGCGTTCTGCTTCGCGATCGCTTTAGGAAATGCGCCGCGTTTGGCTGCAATAAAAGGTATTTCAGCAGCCATTATTGTCCAGCTTAAGTAAGCGCCAGAGACCGAGAGAATAATCCCTCCTACAATAACCCAATATCCGTAAGGACCCACCATTTCAACTAATAAACCGCCCATCGAGGGATTCTTCATCGTAGCGAGCGTTTCTCTGGGGAGGATCCCAAGCGAGAGGATTGTGACTAATAGGTAGACAATGAGCGCTGAGATCACCGCAAAAAGCGTTGCCTTACCTATATCATTTTTATTTTTTGCCCGCCCAGAGACCACTACAGCGCCTTCAACACCAATGAATACCCATAAGGTAATCAGCATCGTCTGCTTCACCTGCGACCAGACAGGGAGGTGTAGTTGAGCACCTGAAAAATCAAATGCAAATTGATGATAATCGAAGTGAATAATCCCTAAGACGATGAAGAGGAGTAGGGGAATAAGTTTACCTAGGGTTGCGAGCAAATTGATACTAGCCGCGGTTTGTACGCCCCGTGCAATCAATGCATGAATAATCCACAATAAAATGGATGCCCCAAGCATCGCTTGCCAAGTATTACCGTCGCCAAAGAGTACATGTCCTGGAGAATCGGTGAAAAAGCTTAGAGCAGAAAATACGACTACGAGATAGGATACATTGGCAATAACTGCGCACAACCAGTAACCCCAAGCTGAGAGAAAACCAATTGTTTTACCAAAGCCTTGTTCGGCATAGGTAAAGATCCCCCCGTCCAAATCAGGACGTAACCGTGATAAATAAAGCATAGCGGTTGCTAAGAAGAGGATGCCGATACCGGTAATAGTCCAACCAATGATGAGTGCTTCAGAGCCAGATACCTCAGCCATATTTTGTGGAAGACTGAATACCCCAGCGCCGAGCATGGAACTGAGGACTAATGCGGTCAGTGCACCAACACCTATTTTCTTAACGGTCATAAATACCTACTCACTTGCTTAAAAGTCTCGATAAACTTACTAAAACAGCAGGTGATGCTAAGAAAAGAAAACAACACAGCATATTTCGTGGATCGAGTTAGGGCGCTGATTCTACGAATTGAGGGGGCATATTGCAATGAGTATAAATGCGAAAAAATGCTTATTTATGCAGTAAGTATCGAAAAAAAGCACCCGGAGGTGCTTTAGTCGTTATTTGAACAGTTCAGCGGTGACGGTAAGGTTACCACCACTTTGGTTCTGCCATTGACGGGTGATATGGTAATACTTCGCGCCTTTATCGGCGGCCCTGCGAGCGATAGCAGTCGACATCTCAGTTGGGTTACCGAAGTGCGCAGTCATGGTTATCGTATCAAAAGGTGTCATCTGCGCTGCAGTGATATCGTTCACCTCTTGGATCTGGCCACCTTTAGGAAGGGAAACCGTGTAGCGTTTATTGGTTGAGGTCTGGGTTTCATAGAAACGGCCCACGCTCTCACTCGGTGAGTCTGAAGAGGCTACGCCTGGAATTTCAACTTTCTTGGCAGCAGCACCGCCTGCCGCAAGCGCTGCTTTACCCGCTTGTGAGTCGGCTGGAATCGCATCAGGGCTTTGTACTACACGTTGTGGTGCATCAGCTTTATAAACATAAGCCGTGACATATTGGTTCCCACCGTTATTGGCAGCAATTTGTCGAATAATAAAGAAAGCGTCGGCATTTTTGGCTTTCGCCGCCCGGGAAATTGCATATTCGACCTGTGGCTGGCTAGGATAAAAACCTCGAATGCTGACCGTATCATAAGGTTCTAAGCGATAAGCTTCTGCTTTAGGAAGCTCTTTAATACCATTTACATAACGATATTGGGGGTCTTTCGGGGCAGGAGCTGAGTCAGGTAAGTAAAGGTCTGCAGTGATCCGCCAATTACCGCCATTACTATTGCTGTCGTGGACTGACACAACATAGAATCCTGCTGCACCCGCATCGTCTGCTCGTTTAGAGACGGCATTACTCACATCAACCAACGAATTGAAACGACCTGTGAAATTAATTCTTTTGTAGGGCGCAAGTGATGCGGCTTTTTGAGGGCTAAATTCTTGAGCGGCGTAGGCAGTGGAAAGCCCGAGCGAAATGAGCGCTGTTGCTAAAACTGTAGCAGTAAATTTCATAAAACGTCCTTCAGCTTGCACAGAGAAAATTTATTGTTGATTGTTGAAGGGTGATTATTACATGGAAAGGACAAGCTGTCTTAGTCAATTGTTTGACAAATGTCTATAAAAAAGAGGCAAAGCCACAGAGCCAATATTATCCTTCGCATGACTCTGTGGAGAAGGAGCTTTATTCAGGGAGAGAATCAGGGCGCATTACTAGCAAATCACATCGCAAATGATCGATAACTTGTTCAGCAGTGTTTCCTAAAAAAGCCGCGGAAAATCCAGTACGACCAAAGGTTCCTAACACCACGACGCCCGCATTCAATTGTGTAGCAATTTCTGGGATGACCTCTTCAGGTTCTCCTTGCTCGACATAAGTATGTTCACTATCGATTGAGAAAGGCTGACGGAGCGCTTTCATCGCCAGTAGATGTTGTCCTCTAACGGCATCGCTGTAACTTTGTGCATCGAAATCAGGTAATTCTATAGCCAGATTGACGGGTGTGATGGGATAGGCACCGACCAATCGAACCGCGGTCTGATTCACTTGTGACGCAAGAGCTTGGGTTTCGCGTACAAGTTTTCTATTTAGATCGTCATGTTGCTGGTCATCGCTTGCTAAGTTAACGGCAACTACCGCTGTGGCTTCTTCAGGCCAAGGTTGATCTTTGACCATCCATACAGGGCAGGGGCTTTTACGTAATATTTGCCAATCGGTAGGGGTAAAAATCACCGATTCTAAACGATCATATTGGTGGGCCATTTTCAGGACGAGATCGTAGTTACCTGCTTCTATTTCTTGCAAGATGGCATCTTGCTGACGATTATGCCAGATCACTTTTAGTGCAATGTCGACCCCAGATTCCAAATAGACGCGTGCTTGATATTTAAGCCACTCTGTACGCTGCTGGATCATCTCTTGGCGCATGCTTTCTCTCTCTTCTGTTGCAAGCGCAGTGGTTAACTCATAAGAAAGATCATAAATGGCTAAGAATGCAGTAATTTTGCCACCCAGTCGATGATTGAGATATACCGCGCGACGAAGAGCGGGTTGGTCATCCTGATCTGGGTCAATGGCCACGAGAATATTTTGGTACTGCGTCATATGACAACCCCTCAGTGCATGTAGTTAACCTAAGGATAGTCCGGAATCATTGAGTAAGGGTTAAAAAACCGGAATATCGTTTCCAGTAACATAGCGCATCCGGTTTCGCTTATCTAGGTAATAGTTAGGCGCAACGTTGAGCATGGCCAGCCAAAGTATTAAGCATATCGTGATTTTCGATAGTGATATATTTTCCTTTAACAGAAAGCATTCCACTTTTTTGAAAACGTCCTAATAATCGACTGATTGTTTCGACAGTCAGACCTAGATAATTTCCAATATCGCCACGTGTCATCGTGAGGCGAAATTCACGTTGAGAAAAGCCACGTTGACCAAAGCGTTGCGAGAGGTTCCAAATGAAAGCTGCTAAACGTTCTTCTGCATTCTTTTTAGAAAGCAGTAGGATCATCTCTTGGTCAGCTTTAATTTCGCCACTCATGAGTCGCATAATTTGGTGACGCAGGGCAGGCATTTTTCCAGCCAGGTCATCCAGCGTATCGAAAGGTATTTCACATACCATTGAGGTTTCTAAGGCTTGAGCAAACGAAGGGTGGTGGCCAGATGTTATTGCATCAAAGCCTATCACATCGCCAGCCAGATGAAAGCCAGTGATCTGCTCATCGCCTTGTTCAGTGATGGTATAACTTTTTAACGTCCCTGAACGTAAGGCAAAGAGCGATTTTAGCTCATCACCGGCCTTAAATAAGGATTGAGATTTTTGAATAGGTTTTTTACGTTCGATGATGTTATCAAGTTGATTTAGTTCATGGTTGTTCAGCGTAAAGGGAATACAAAGTTGGTTGATACTACAATCTTGGCAATGAATTGAGCTGCCATTGACAGGGGTGCGTTTAATTAATCTTTTTTCACTCAGCATGATGAATTCTCCACGTTATTTTCTGGAAGTACTTTAACATTTTTCGCGAAGAAAAAAAGGTCTTAACCGCGATCAATTTATCGTTATTTTTTTTTCAAAAAAAACTGACAAATGATGTGATTAAAATCAATAAGATAAGGTAATAATAGGTATCATTTCCATTTTAACTTTACAAATTAATACATTAATCACACTTCACTTATAAACATAATTAATATTAGCAATCTAACATTATGTTAACGATATAATCCTTAAAAACCCTTTTTTTAGGCTATTTTGTGAGCGAATAAGTTAGTAATAATTATATCTTATTCGATAAAAATCTTTTCCTTTACTTCAATAATCTGCACTACTTTTTAAGTCACTAATATAAAAGGATAAAAGATATTTTCCATTTATAAAAAAGTATCATTGATTAAGGTTTGTGATTGCTCTCTAATCGTTAGCCTCAACCTCTCAACCGTGGTGTTGAATAGTGCATCAGTAGGCGTAATGATACCAACTGTCTCCCCTGGGTCAGTAAAAACAAGAGGGAGTGGTGATAGCGCTTGATGTAATAAGTCTTCGCGTACCGCACCAGAGGGAACAAACCAAACATAATTATAATGAAGGGCGAGTTGACGAGCTAAAGAGGTGGATGAGGTCTCAATACGCGTTTGCGGTAAACGACAATGCTGACTCTCTAATATTCGCTGGGCGATGCGCCAAGGGGCGGTCCCTTCAGGCGATATCACCACAGGCCAGTTCATGGCAGCCGCAAGGCTAACATTCCCTTTCAATAACGGGTGAGCGGGATTTACCACAAGTTTAATTTTTTCTGTGAACAGTAATTCGTACTCGAGGCCTTCCATAAAGGTCTTTTCGGCGAGTCGTCCTATACCAAGGTCATATTCACGGGCACGTAAAGCCGCTAATAAAACATTATTGTGTAGGGTGGAGACTTGTAATTGCACATTAGGATTTCGGTGGTGAAATGCATCAATGATTCTTGGCAGGATCCCCATGGCAACGGTGGTTAGGGCTGCTAAGCGAATAACTTGGATTGGTGAGGTTTCGAGTGAAAATAAACTATCCGTAGCATGCTGCAAGGTGTTGAGAATTTGCAGAGCATGAGGGAGTAACTGCTGAGCTTCATGAGTCAGCACCACTCCTTGTCCTTGGCGAATAATAACGTCGAAGCCGCATAACTGTTTTAATTCTGCAAGCGTTTTGGATAGTGCAGGTTGACTGATCGATAACGTAATGGCTGCCGCACTGATAGATTTTTGTTGAGCAACGGCGGCTAGTGCATGAAAGTGTCTGAGACGGATCTTTTGATTAAAGCGGTAAATATCCATCAGTCTATCCTATGTTATACATTCGTTTCTTATTGGTAGGCATATTGTTATGACAGAAAAAAACCCGCCTGTAAATGCGGGTTCATAGAGAGTGATGATAAGCTAACCTATTGATTTGAGCGCAAGATTGGGTAACGTTTCAAGCTCCACGCACACCATAGTAAACTTACGAGGCCGAATGCGGCACCGGCATAACCAATGACAGAGAGTCCCAATATATTACTTATTTGTCCCCCCAATAGTGCTCCAGCACCTATACCAATGTTATAGATCCCAGACATCAGCGACATCGCGACATCAGTAGCATCAGGTGCTAGTGAAAGCACACGGATCTGTAAGGCTAAGTTAATCATCATCATTGCAATGCCCCATACCACACACAGAGCTATGGTCTCGAAGTTATGGCCTGCGGCGACATAAAGTAGCGCCATGCACAAGGTGATGAGAAAAATTGCCCCAAGCAGTAGCCCAGACGGGAACTTCTTGCCCAGCGCGCTGAATAATGTACTCCCGAAAATTCCTGCTCCTCCAAAGAGTAACAATAGTAAGGTAGTGAAGTTGGCGCTCTGTAAAGCGACTGCTTGGATAAAGGGTTCAATATAACTGTAAGCGGTATAGTGCGCGGTCACGACAATGGTGACAAGTAGATACAAGCATACCAAAGGTGGGCGGCGGAACAGCTCTGGTACACTTTTCAGTGATCCGGTGTGTTCACTCGGAAGTTTTGGTAGTAACCGGGCCAGCATAATCATTAAGACCAAAGATGATACGCCAATCAAGCCGAAGGTCGCGCGCCATCCCAGATATTGACCAATAATCCGTCCAATCGGTACGCCTAGCACCATAGCAAGAGCGGTACCTGTTGCCAACATACTCAGTGCTTGTGTTCTCTTACCCATGGGAGCAATACGAATAACTAATGAAGCGTTAATTGACCAGAAGATCGCATGCGTGATTGCTATACCGACACGAGATGCAATTAACGCATTAAAATCCCATGCGAAAGCCGATAAGACATGGCTGATAGTAAAGAGTATAAGCAGTACGACGAGCAAAAAGCGCCGTTCAATATTACGTGTCACTAACATCAAGGGTAGAGAAAGCAGCGCCACACACCATGCATAGATGGTCAGCATTATTCCGACATCGGCTGTCTTCATGTGATAAGAGGTCGCGATATCAGATAATAACCCCACCGGAACAAACTCGGTTGTGTTGAAGATAAATGCTGAAATCGCCAGCAAGAGCACACGCAGCCATGCCACCTTGCGTGGAACGGGAGGGATGTCCTCTGGTTGGGAGGAAGTCATTGAAGGTTCAACAATCATAGAAGTCTTATTTGCCCAAAAAAATTAACGTGATTTGTATCACAGTATAGTGTGAAGGATGCAGATTCAATATCTACACCTCTCAGTATAATCAATATGCCAGTAGGCGCCATCTTTGTACTTCCAGCGGCCGAGAGTGCCTCAGTGAAACTAGCAAAAATTTTTAATCTTTTTATATCCAGTCGCCCTACACATAGATGTGTTTTAAGCCGAATACCTATCATTCTCTTAATACACGCTAAGGTATTAATCCACGGAAACTTTGCGTTAACGCAATTTACGCTTAAGCATAACTAATTAGACTAATAACCTCTCGATGAGTATGAAGGGAAAAATAACATAGTGAATAAAGTTTTCATCACGGGGACTGACACTGCCGTAGGTAAGACCATTGTCTCACTTGCATTTTTACAAATGCTACAACAGAAAAAGGTTGGTTGCGCCGGTTATAAGCCACTCTCGCAAAATGCTCAACAGACAGAAGAGGGCCTACAATGTGCTGATGCGAAATTACTTCAGCAGGCATCAACCGTCCCACTGAATTATGACAAAATAAATCCTTACCCTTTTGCTGGGAACGAGGTGAGCACTGGCGCTATTACCCAAGTTAATGAACAGCAACTTACCACAGGGATGTCTTATATTGAGGCTCAAGTTAAGCGTGTTGTCATTGAAGGGACAGGTGGTTGGCACAGTCGAATAAACACGCAGAATCCATTATCAGATTGGGTAATCAACCAGAAAATCCCCGTTGTGTTAGTGGTAGGGATAAAGTTAGGCTGTATTAATCACGCCATTTTGACAGCAGAGTCAATTTTGCAGCAAGGTGGGGAGTTAGTAGGATGGGTGGCAAACCGTATTAATCCAGGATTGGAAGAGTACCAGCAACTGATTACCTTATTGACACAGCATATCGCTGCACCAAAGCTTGGAGAAATCCCTTACATCCCTCATGCTTATCAAAAAAATCTAATCAATTACTTTGATATCGGCCCGCTTGAAAACTTCTTCAACGCTTAATTCTGAAACAGGGCCTTGGCCCTGTTTCTATACTCAGCTTAGGGCGAAACGGAAGAGGATGTGGACCCTGAATTATCATCCCCGCTACGTTTATAAACAATTTTTTGCTGATCATTTTCACAATGACCGACCACTAACCCACCTTGTTGCTCTGCTTGATCGTTAGGAACAACGTCTAAAGAAAAAGCTGACTCAGCAACACCATTCTGAATAATTTTCTGCTGGATATCCGCTTTGACCGACTCGCAAGAAGCATAAGAGAGGGTAGGCGCGATGATCATTGTAGCCAATAACGTTAAACTCAATTTTTTCATGACCGTTTCCTCAGATTAAGGTTGAACTGGGCGACCTGTTTGTCTGTCAAGACAACGTAATGTGGTAGGTTCCCAATAAGCATTAAGATTAAGACTTTGCTGACAGGCCTCTTTTGAATCTACTGCGCGGTCTAGACGGTTAAAGTCTTTTTCATTACGAGTGTTGATTTTTTTTCTCAGTGACCGTGTATCATCCCACTGCTCTTTGTGTTCGCGTGAAAGCTCGCTACTATAATTGGTATGGCCATTATCAATGATAAGGTGCTCTGTCTGAGCCACTACCGGCTGAGTCAATGCGCCTAAGCAGCTTAATAACATCGCTGCAGGTAGCATCCTTGTTGCAATTTTCATTGTTTATACCTTTCAGTTAACACTACAAAGCTTTGTATCTAAGTTTAGCATATCAGCGCTCAATCTAGACTGCGGTCGCTCAAGATTTATCGACACGCAAACCAGCATAGGATTGACTCACTGGCATCATTTCAAGCGTATTGATATTGACATGTGCAGGAAGAGTCGCGACCCAATAGACAGCTTCTGTCACATCTTCAGGAGTCAGCGCTTGTGTCCCCTGATACACATTCGCGGCTTTATCATCATCGCCCTTAAATCTGATATTTGAAAATTCCGTACCACCGACTAAACCGGGTTCGATATTGGTGACACGCACTGCAGTACCATGTAAGTCTGTACGTAAATTCAAGCTAAATTGACGAACGAAGGCTTTGGTCGCACCATACACGTTGCCACCTTCATAAGGCCAACTCCCAGCGGTCGAGCCAATATTAATAATGTGTCCTTTATTGCGTTTAACCATGGCGGGTAATACGGCGCGGGAAACATACATAACGCCTTTAGTATTTGTATCAACCATCGTTTCCCAATCTTTAGGATCAGCTTCTTGAGCGTGACCTAATCCTAGGGCTAAACCAGCATTATTGACGACAATATCGATATCTTGCCAAGCACTAGGCAATGAAGAAAGCTGCCGTTCAATTTCGTTATAATCTCTCACATCCAGAACGATAGGATAAAAACTCTCACCTAACTGCTCCTTTAAGGCTTGCAAACGCTCTTGACGACGGCCGGTACCGATTACTTTGTGGCCCTGTTTGATAAAATATTTAGTAATCGCTTCACCGAAACCTGATGTGACACCTGTGACTAAAATAATCATGCGTGCTTCCTTGATGAATGAGTGATTAACTTACCTTAGCACTCCTTGCTCGAACGCGCTGCATTTTTGCTTTACAAAATATGGCGATAACGCAAGATGAGACAAGAGAATTAGGAACAGACATTGGCATATGGCTTGCAGGGTAGATTTTATTTAAATAAGGAATTTTTATGCGTTATGCAATTAGAGCCTCTTTCTTTGACTTTAGGTCGCGACTTGATGATGTGACGCTTGCGAGTCAGCATGCTCGCTATATAGAAGAAGGAGTTTTACTGATTGATCAGGGGACTATTGATGCACTGTTTGAGTGGGAACACCGTGATCAGTTCCCTGAATGGCAGGACTATACCTTTTATGATCTGCGCGGTAAGCTCATTATGCCAGGATTCGTCGATACGCATATCCATTTCCCGCAGATTGGCATGGTAGGATCCTGGGGTGAGCAATTGTTAGAATGGCTCGAAGAGTATACCTTTCCTGCGGAGAGTGAATATCACGATAAGGGTTTTGCCCAGCAAATGGCATCCGCTTTTCTCGATCAGTGTTTAGAGAATGGCACGACTTCAGCGTTAATCTTTGGGTCAGTCCATCAGGGGGCGACAGAGGCTCTATTTTCTGCCGCGGAACAACGACAAATGCGCCTTATCGCCGGTAAAGTGATGATGGATCGTTTCGTACCCGAAGCATTATGTGAAGAGGTCTCTCAGAGCTATCAGCAAACGAAACAGTTGATTGAACGTTGGCACAATAAAGGTCGTCTCCATTATGCGCTAACGCCACGATTTGCACCGACCTCAACTCCCGGGCTGTTAGAGGCGGTCAGTCAGCTCAAACGGGAATACCCTGATGTGTGGATGCAAACACATTTAAGTGAGAATCCGCAAGAGATTGCCTGGGTAAAAGAATTGTATCCCGAGCATCAAAATTATCTCGGGGTGTATCACCACTATGCGTTAACCGGACCTAAAAGTGTCTTTGCACACTGTCTTCATTTAGAAGAATCTGAATGGCAATGCCTATCCGAAACACAATCCTCGATCAGTTTTTGTCCCACCTCTAACCTCTTCTTAGGCAGCGGTCTTTTTAATTTACGTAAAGCGCATCAGCATAAAGTGAAAATAGGAATGGGCACTGATATTGGTGCAGGGACGAGTTTCTCGCTGTTGCGTACTTTATCTGAGGCTTATAAAGTTCAGCAATTACAACGTTATGCTTTGACGGTTGCTGAGGCTTATTACCATGCAACGCTTGGGGGAGCCGCTTCACTTTCATTGGATGATAAAATTGGTAACTTTATGCCCGGCAAAGAGGCCGACTTTGTCGTTATTGATTTGGCCGTGACACCGTTACAAAAGCTACGACAATCACGCAGCCGCGATATATGGGAACGGCTTTTCGTTTTAATGACCTTAGGGGATGAGCGAAATATTCGTGAAACGTGGGTGAATGGGCGCTGTGCGTTTCAGCGCCCTGAGGACGGTCATTAACCTAGAGGTCCACCTTCAATCGTTTCACACAACCCGGCGAGAATACGTTCGCCGGTTTCCGAGCGTAATTCTTGGTACCATTCCTGTGTCTGTTGTGGATTCACCGCATGAGTAACGTCACAGCGCTTGCGCGCTTTTAAAACTAAATCACGGGTCCTCACCGTGCGACGTTGCTGATAGCGTTGTAGACTATCTTCGATACCAAGGGAATGACTCGCTAAAATTTCAGCTAATACCACCGCATCTTCAATGGCCGCACAGCCACCTTGACCAATATCTGGAGTCGTGCTGTGTGCTGCATCCCCTAGTAGTGCGACACGACCTTTAACAAATTGATCGAAGGGATCAATGTCATGAATTTCCACACGATTAGTCGTAGACGCATCGATCGCATCAATTAATGTCTGGACGGCCGGACACCAACCAGAGAAGTAATTTTTAAGGTCAGCCTTTACTGTCTCTCTATTTTCGGCCAATCCTAAAGGCAAGGGCACGTCGAAGAAGAAGTAAAATCGCTGATGACTTACCGGCATAAGTGAGACTCGCTTACCTTCACCCACATAAGTCGTCCATTGAGAAGCGGGGGCGATGGCCTCATCTACACTAACCAATCCATTCCAGTTTACATAGCCTGCATAACGGCGCGGGGGGGGATTATCTAGTACGTAAGCGCGGGAAACGGAATGTGTGCCGTCCGCAGCGATCAGAAAGTCGCCTTGTGCTTGGGAGCCATCTTCAAAGGTGACGGTGACGCCTTTTTCATCTTGATCAATGCCGACTAATCGCATACCAAACTGAATTCGACTTTTGCCATAATGGTCGATAAGCATATTTTGCAATTCTGCCCGTACGACGGGATAAGGTTTTTCTCCAACTCGTTCGATCAAAGGCGACATGCTAAATTGAGTAAGCGGGGTGCCATGACGATAATCGAAGTATGCCATAGTGCGCATATCGCCACCGATAGCTTTTATTTTTTCAGCCATCCCCAAAGCGTTAAGACATTTCACCCCATTTGGCCAGATAGAGATCGCAGCGCCGACCGGTTTCATTTCTTTGACCGCTTCGAAAACCTGCGTCGAAAATCCTTTCTGCTCAAGCGCGATAGCACTCGACATTCCACCGATACCCGCACCAATGATTATTGCTTTCATAATAAACCCCTTGCTAACAGATAACTGTCCTTTGCAACTTTTGTACCAAGAATGAGATTGGTGTTTCATTGGTAACAAAGGCATATGCTCCATTAGCTTTAGCTCAGCAAGAGATATTCTTGCACCATTCAGGAACATTGCACTATTGTAGGGAGTGTTTTTAGAGGAGACTGATAATGAATCGAGTAACGTTAGCGGGGTGGTTAGTTACCGCAATGAGTGGGCTGTATACCTTGTCCGCCAATGCCAATGATCCACTTAAACCTTATCCTTCCACTTTGCCGGGGTTACAACGTCACGTAATCCAACTACCGGCTCTACCTAATGAAGATGATCAACAAGTTGAATTAATTATTGGCAAGGAAGAGCTGGTGGATTGTAACGCGACCTCACTGCTCGGTACGCTGAGCACCGAGACTGTTAAAGGGTGGGGCTATGATTATTACCAAGTGGCGATTAAGCCGGGTAGAGTGTCGACTAAGATGGCTTGCTTACCGCAAACGACGAAGAGAGCATTTGTGAGCTTACCGTTAAACCCCGCACAACGTTTCATTCGTTATAACAGTAAACTTCCGATTGTTGTCTATGCCCCACGAGATATAGAAGTTAACTATCGCGTATGGCAGGCCAATACTAAGGTGAAGGCCGCAGAACAGAAATAAGTCAGCGCCCTAAATTAGGGCGCTTTTTCGAACTACTGCGAGGAGAGTATTACTTTCACTTGTGACGTTGTCACTTTCTCATCTTTACCTGCGAAATGATCCCGCACATAGTTGGTCAATTCTGCTAGCTGACGATCATCAAGGGTATGATGATAGCCAGGCATTGACCAAGCGAGATGCCCTTGGGTTTGAGGCGTTTCAGCGCCATTAGCAATCACTTGAAGTAAGCTCGCCGGATTATCTGCCATTACGATCAAATTATTCTGAAGTGCCGGAATAACATTCACTACACCTTCTCCTTCTTTGCCGTGACAGGTCGAACAATAGCGTAGATAATTTTTATCGGGATCGGTCATTGCAACATGCGTAGTAGTCAGCGGCTTATTTTCATCGATCCTTATCGATTCCAGATACAAACCAATTGCCTTAGCATCCTCGTCGGTAAGATACTGGCTGCTGTGAGTGATCACTGAAGACATTGGCCCCGTTATCGCGCTGGTGGCATTATGACCCGTCTTAAGGATGAGAGCGGTTTGTTCAGCATCATAAGGAAGTTGACGCAGTGAAGGGGCGTACCATCCTTCGATTTCAGCGCCAGATAGGTAATGTTTATCAGCCGCTGTCACCCCTTTCTCCTGCATCATCCAGCCGCGCGGGGTATGACATGCGCCGCAGTGTCCGGGGCCTTCCACTAACCATGCTCCACGTTTAATCGGATCGTTCTCCTCGTTTGAGATAGAACGGGTTATAGGTTTAGGTGCGTTAAGGGCATTCCAAATACGCAACGGCCAGCGTGCAGAGAGATACCAAGGAATATCATTAACACGATTAGGTTGATCAACAGGCTTCACACCGTGCATAAAATAGGTATAAAGCGCGTGAATATCCTGATCAGTCAACTTGGCATAAGCATTATAGGGCATAGCAGGATAGAGGCGTTGTCCCGCTTTCGTGATCCCTTCACGTACTGCACGGGAAAATTGTGCTTCGCTATAATCACCAATGCCATGTTGTTTATCAGGAGTTATATTGGTGGAGTAAAGCGTGCCAATGGGTAAGGCAAATTTTACACCGCCAGCATACGACTTGGTACTATCTTGCGTATGACACGCCATACAATCTGCTGCCCTCGCTAAGTATTCTCCTTGGGCGATTAAATCACTATTTGATGCTGCACGGCCATGCAGAGAAACTATTAATAAGCCAGCTAAGAATAATCGACGATTCATGATCTCGCTCCTTGAGGCATTAGCAGTTCGCTGACTGCTCGCCAAGCTTGATCAATGGCTGCATGGGCATAGGGGCTCCAATCAGAGTCAGAATTTGCAATGACCACATGACCAAAAGGCTGGCGCGCTAATTTAATCGTCTTTTCTGCGGCTTCTTCATCATCAAACATAGTGTTAACGATATAGGAATAGCCATGCGCCCATCGGTTAACAGTAATACCTAGAATATCATCTTGATGATCAAAACCGGCTTCTCCGAGCATACCTTGTAACTGTTCACGGATCATCGTTTCAAAGGTACTAAAAGGCGTACCTAATAACCATGCACGGCCTTTACGTGATTGTTCTCTATTCGACAATCCGCTACCCGCCAGTGTGGGGACATGTACCATATGGAGACAAATCGGTTTATTGGGATCACGAGGATGGCGGTAGTCGCCCATATCGACTGGGAAATCGAGCTTCACCATACTAAAGGGCGCAGCAGGAGAATATACATCGTGGACGCCTAATTTTTGAAAGGCACGCCACTGGCGGATAACCACATTACAGTAGACCAGAGGGGCTTTTACATTCTGATGTAGAGCGGTCTTTTGCGCTTCGGGTAACTCGGGCATCAGCCAAGGAATAATCATGTTATAGCAAGCCATGACAACTTTATCGGCAGAGACCTTATGAAGTTCACCGCGCTCGAAATAGCTCACTTCAGCGTGGTCATCCTGATTCGTCACGTTAACAACTGTACTATTAAGTCGTAAGCGCACCGGATGTGCTTCCCGATCTAGTTGTGAATAATCAAACTTTGCCGTGACGCAATCGTGCATGGTATCGCCGGGGGCGACACTTGGGATCAACCGACGAACCATCATTCTGGCCAAGCCAGCATTGCCATCTGGGAAATGATAGATATAGGGGTCGGAGAGTTCAGCTTGATCCTCAGGATCTAAGGCTGGCAATCCCATCGCTTCAAAACCAGGTAAACCACAAAGTTGGGCATCATTACAGGCGGTTGCATCGATGCCTACCGCTTGGAAATCATTGGTCATTTGCTGGAAGTAGGCAATCGCCGTCTGCGACAAGCCGACTTTATCTTTTAAAAATGTTAAATAGCTATTTTTCGCTAACCAATCGACTTTTTGCTGAGTATTCATCTCTGCTAGATAATCTTTCGGTAAGGTATGCAATAAAATTAGAGCCTGACGATCTTCCGAAGAGAGCGGGAAATCATTGATATAGTCGGTAATGGGACGGCCGTTACGACGATTGGGAGGAATATCGTCTGCCACGACGCCATCCGGATCACCACTCACCAACTTATCTTCACCAAAATGCGCTTTATCGAAATAGACCCCACGGCTAAGATTAAGGTCAGGATAGAAGTTTACGTCAAAATCCTTCGCCATTTGCTGAATATCAACATTGAGTGATTTCAGTAATTCCAAAACGACTGGGCTATAGATGTGGGTAGGGGATTGAAAGGATTCACTCCCGCCATAGCCGATCAGGGTGCCTTCCGGGGTGGAAAATTCGTTTCGTTTGGCGTGACCGCCAAAATCATCGTGGTTATCCAGTATTAGGATACGCTGATCTTTACCCCTTTTCTGTTGCCAGAATAGTGCGCTCGCTAAACCACTCAATCCAGCCCCGGCGATGACTAAGTCATAGTGTTCTGTCGAGGACAATTTGTTAACTGCTGGGATCAGTCCTTCACGGCCAATTTTATGTGCCATTTCGAATGATCCAGGATGGTTACCCCGCATCCCCATCAAAGCGGGTGGATAATAGCGAGTATTTTCTGCGGTGACCGCCGCATAACTGAGTTTAAAAGGGGTTAAGCCAGCGGCTAAAGTGATAGCTGACCCATTTAAAAAATCACGCCGAGTGATGGGCATGTCATTCTCCATTGCTCTTTATTGTAATAAGACTGTTTGGCGCTAAGCGTACCGATTTTTCTCCAAAGCTTCCATGTTAAGCTGCCATAAATGGGATGAATGGTTCGTTTCTCTGCATAACAGCTGTTTTATTTGAGAATTTAGCTTTCATTTCAAGAGATAAGGCACGAATTCCCACTTTATCGCCGCAATTACTCCACCAAAAATGTTACCCTTAACATCACATGAACGGTCACGACCAGTGACGCATCCCCCCTCAAATAAGGAGAAAATCATGACTCGTAAAGTTGCACTTATTACCGGCGGGAGCCGTGGGATTGGAGCAGCCATTGCTCGTCAATTGGCTGAGCAAGGCTTCGATATCGCCATCTCCTTTGCGCGCAACAAGGCAAAAGCCGATGAAGTTGCAGAGCAGATTACTGCCTTAGGACGTAAGGTTGCGTTGATTCAAGCTGATGGTTCAACAATTGAGGGAAATCAATTAGTTATCAGGGAGACAGTAAAACAGTTAGGTCGTCTAGATGCTCTAGTTTGTAATGCTGGTATCGGCAACGATAAAACCATTACCGAGGTCACTACTGAAGAAATTGATGCGGTACTGAACCTCAACCTACGTGGAATGATGATTGAAACCAGCGAAGCTGCAAAAGTGATGAAAGAGGGTGGCCGCATTGTATTAATGGGCTCAGCTTTTGCGGGCCGCGCGCCCTACGAGGGTATTTCAGTTTATGCGGCGACCAAAGCCGGACTACGAGGTTTTGCGCAGGGTGTCGCGCGGGATTTAGGTAAGAAAGGCATTACTATTAATGTCCTTGAGCCGGGTCCTATCGACACAGATTTGAACCCTGCACATACCGAAGGAGCCAAATATCTCAGTAGCTTCGTGGCAACGGGTGCTTATGGTCAAGTCAACGATATTGCTAATGCGGTAGGCTTTTTAGTCAGTGAGAAGGCGGGCTACATAACAGGAATTGCAATGCCTGTGGATGGTGGTTTACTGGCTTAATCATTAAGACAAGGCATCCTCGGATGCCTTGTGAAATGGACTATTTCTCTACGTGACTGATAAGCTCATCCAGTTCAGCAATATCTATGTCTAATGTTTGGTAAGCTTCGCTGCGTGGATTGCTGATTTCGATAGTGTCTTTAACCTGGTAATCCACCACGGCATTAGCGGCTTTAAAAGATAATACATGCCCACTAATTTTATGGTCTTCACTGAGGAAGTGAAAATGGAAGCCAGGAACTGAAACGCGACCAAATAGCTCAGGCGTCCAAAAACCAATTAATTGACCCGTTATCGCCTTGTGCGTATCGACCTGCTGCGCATCTGCCATCTCTTTTACGGTTCGGGTTTGAGACTTATCGCGTTGTGGGCGACGAATTACCATTTCCTCAAAGCAACTTTTTACATTGACGGCTAGGAAAATATTGTTGATGGGTAGCTTTTCCATTAACAGTTGTTCAAGGTTCTCGCCATCGATATCGGTGGTTTCGAATGAATTTTCTGCTTCAAATTCGGTGACTTGTAAAAAAGGGAGATGGCTATCCTTAAGGTGGTGTAAGGATTCTCCAGCGGTCGCTTCCCAAAACTCTCCCTTTGAAACGGTAATTTCCCCACTAATTCCACATGAACAGCCTAACCCAAACAGTTTAGGGCTGTGGCGGGTATTAAGGGAAAAATCGCCAGCGAAATGCCCCGACATCAGGGCGCCGATTGTTGAATATTGTGTAATTTTGCTCATATTTTCCCCGATTAATATCGAATCAACCCGCCATCAACATTTAGCGTTACCCCGTTGATATAGCTATTTTTTTCACTGACTAAGAGTAGTATTGCTTGGGCAATATCGCTAGGCCTACCAGGGCGTTTAGCCGGAATAGCTTGCACAGCATGCTGCACTTGCGCATTGCTCATCGCCGTGGTTAAAGGCGTTTCTACATAACCAGGGCATAGCGTATTGCAACAAATACCGTCTTCACCGTATTCGCGCGCAATGCCTTTAGAAAGTGAAATCACAGCACCTTTACTGGCGGCGTAGCAGGTATTTCCTAAAAAGCCTCCGCCGGTTTGCGCGGCGACTGAAGCGATATTAACAATACGGCCTGAACCTTGCTGTTGCATAATGGGGATGACCGCTCGGCATAATAGAAAAGGGCCTTCAACATTGATTCTGAAGACGCGTTGCCACGCCTCTTGGCTAACTGACGTTAACTCGCCCTGGCAGACCACGCCGGCATTATTAATCAATACTTCTACATGACCATATTGCGCCATTACCCACTCAACTAACGCTTTTACCGAGTTGGCATCAGAAACATCACATTGCTGATAATGGATGTTGGAGAGCTGTGCGGGTGATAAGTCCGACGTTGGGGCATTCAGGTCGGCGATAATGACGAAATAATTCGCGGCAACTAAGGTTTCGACGATGGCTAAGCCAATACCTTGCGAGCCGCCAGTGACTATTGCTAAAGATTGTTGTTCAGTCATATTTTCCTCCTGGTGTCTCACCAGTGTAGAAAAACTCGAGAAAGAAGCCATCGACCTTTTTTAAAAGGCTATTAAGTAAAACTTAAGGCTAAGCTATGCTATAAACGATTAATAAAATATTTAGGATAGACGTGATGAAAAATGATCCGATTATACTTAGCTGCTTGCCTGCCTTTATTGCTGTGGCTGAAGCCAAATCTTTTACGGAGGCAGCTCATCAATTACATCTTACCGTTAGCGCCGTAAGCCAATCGATTAAAAAGCTTGAAGCGCGCCTAGGGCTTAAGCTTTTCTTAAGGGAGAGCTCTGGAGTGACCTTAACGCAGCAAGGTGAAATATTCACAGACTATGCCACTAAGAGTCTACGGATATTGCATCAAGGGCTACAAAAATTAAAAGAGCAGGGTAGTAAAATCCGGATCTATGCCCCCCCGGGGATCTCCTCGCTATTACTTAACCAGCGTCTACTGGAAGAACTTAGTTATCACTTCGATAATATAGAAATGGTCTCCGAAGAACGGCCATTTGAAGGGGATTTGAGTGAGTGGGATGTCGTTGTCTATTTCCATGCTTTAGCGCATACCGTACCGGGAAATCACTACTTAGGGGATGATATTTATTATCCATTTGCTTTACCTGAGATTGCCGACAAAATAAAAACGGTAGAAGATTTAACAGAGTATACTTTGCTTTATAACCAGCATGGCCTTGCACATTGGGACGAGTTTTTTAAGGTTAATGAATTGACTACCCCTGATCATCGAAAAATATACTACAGCCGAGCCTCGCAGCTATTTACTGCAGTCGAGAGTGGTAAAGGCATCGCATTTGAGTCATCACGGATCATTTCCAGTAAATTAGCTAAAGGTAGCTTTAAACTCTGTCAGCTCAAGGGGTGACAGCCGGTAATCAAAAAATCAATGTGGCTATATATCAATCCTGAAACGGCAATCTATCAATTCAAAAAGGAGATAAAAGAAGAGTTAATGGCAGGCTTAATGGGGTAGGGAATAATAGGATGGGAAGGGTATTTAGATTGCGTAACGAAAGCCGATGCCATACAGATACTTTATGGGAAGATACGTTTCGGGGTACAAAAGAATTTCTCTTTTCTGAGAGTGATGGGATGTCACTTATTCGTTTGTCGTGACTTGCCTACAATTTCCCTTGATTAATTGCGGTAGACAATTTAATCGTTACATCATCTAAAGAGTATTGTTGATTTTTTGAGATGAGTTGGCGGTTTTTGCGCTAGGACCATGGTGTTAAATGACTAGCTAGAGATTATAGCCACTTTATTTGAGGTTTTGATAAATCAAGGTTCATCTTATTTCGACACGTGTGATCCGAAGTGATTCTTAGTTTATTACCACATGGCCCGATAAAAAGATTGTTAGTATCAGTGCCTATAATACTGATCAATAACGATGAGTCATTGATAACTTATTAGTGATAGAGTTTTTGATTCAGTGACACAACGATGGCAGCTTTGGTTAGCGAGACTATTGAGGTGTACAAATCTAGGTAAGTGATAGCGTGACATTTTAACTAATGATCGGCACTTCAGGTTGCTGTGCTTTTTACCGTTTAACGCTCTTAGTAAATTTAGTGAAGTTAATAGTAAGAAATCGTCGTCAGAACCTATATCGATATACGATTTATTATTAGTCCTTTGATAGCGATATATTTGAACTTATTAGCATAAAGCCATCTTAGTGCGCATAATGTATATTATGTTAAATTGTATTTTAGGTGCCGTTTCAGCTTCCTACTAGTTACTTCCTCTACGAAGTTTCTCGCTACTCCATCCCCTTTCATCTTATCAATAGAATGTCACTTCGTCTTTTTTCTGTATATCACCTAGAGTGTCAGACATTTTCAATTTATTAGCCAATTTAATAAACCCTAGTATCCTCTGCCCTCTAATCATCTTAGTGACTTTGCCTTAAGCTTCTCTTACTCAACAGCTTAAGGATAACGTTATGCAAACTGTAAAATTAAACAATGGTGTCGAGATGCCCTTAGTTGGCTTTGGCGTATTCCAGATGTCTGATGCCGCCGAATGCGAAAGAGCCGTCATCGACGCCATCGATACGGGATATCGACTTATCGATACTGCTGCATCTTATCAGAACGAATCGCATGTTGGGATGGCATTGAAACAGACTGGTATTGCGCGCGAAGAACTTTTTGTCACGACGAAACTTTGGCTCCAGGATACTCACTATCAAGGTGCCAAAGCACAATTCGAACGTTCACTTAACCGACTTCAGCTGGATTATGTTGATCTTTATCTCATTCATCAGCCTTATGGTGAT
>Ga0157363_1000764_pt1 | contig 25296 bp, 11 predicted proteins | sample AttsexASBM1_FD_111477 | JGI IMG/M metagenome (GOLD analysis project Ga0157363, IMG submission 111477) | Fungus gardens microbial communities from leaf cutter ant in Ribeirão Preto, State of São Paulo, Brazil - Atta sexdens ASBM1 | ecosystem: Host-associated > Fungi > Mycelium > Unclassified ... | reverse complement strand
TCTCTCTCTCTCTCTCTCTCTCTCTCTTTCTCTTTCTATTCTTCTTTTCCACTTAGTTTCCTTTTTCTTAAATTTTAAATATTCATATGATTAAATACGTTTCTATTATATAAACTTTTAAATACTAACTATAAGAATAAAAGAAAAATATATATGTATATTTATTTAAATACATTATTTATTATATTCAAAATTTCCTCAAGAGAGGAAAAATTGTAACGATATTTCGACTTGATCGCTGTTTCGTAACAAATTAAAGACTCGTTTGAGACTCTCGCTGTAAAAAGAAAACAGCGACGCTCTGTCACTCAGGATCTTGCAGGTGCTGTCAAAAAGCGTGTCGTCGCTTTGTGCATGATAGATACGCTACTTGCTGGATTAACGCTGGGGGATGCCGGATAAACAAGGAAGTGCATGATAGGTGTAGAGGCTTTTCTAGAGGCTTTTGACTAAGATCACGTAGTGGGTATTCTGTGGCAAGGTTTGCGGAAACGGCGCTGGGGGCGGCCGCCCTGGTGGCACCTGGGATCGAGGAACCGACGAACACCGCTTCCGGCAGCAACGAGGACGAGGATGAGACGCCCCTCGATCCCGTCGTCGTCATCTCCAATGACAAGAGCACGGAATTCTTTTTAGCCACGGTCGTCGAAGAAGCAGCGTAAGAATTTCATCATATCTTCTTATCACTCGTTCCTCCTCACCTCCGTCGCACATCCCGATCGGAAGGAAGATGTCGGAATTTTCTTTCAACGATATCGAATCGCATTGTCATGACGTTGTGCGACGCGACTCGTCATAGCGATCATTGATGCAAAAATTGCGTTGTCTCTGAAATAGTTAACACCGCGTCTTTCAAATCATTAACATCGCTTAATTTAAAATGTGCACTTTTGCGATAACAATTCGATATAAAATCGAGTGATCAAAGAACATCATTTCGTAAAATATATGATTGATTTACGATAAATTGCACTCGATATTAAGTATTCATCTCAATTATTGTAAATTTAGTCAATAACTCAGTCATTAATTCATTAACTCTCGTACAAGTTATTTTAAAATAATATAAAATTTTATACTTTTTTATTTACAACATTATTAAAAACGATATTGCATTGAATGAAGAGAAATAGCATTTTTATATTATCTAAATACTTTTAACTCAAATAATAAATATCTTTAATACATTAAATAAATTATAAAATTAAATTTATTTTATGTATATCGAGGGAATGTCAAAATTAATTTTAAAACGACCTGAATAACGAAAGGCACTGAATAACCAAGATACAACTTCTCTTTCTATCTGCTTTTGCTGATTTCCGAGAAATAAAACGAACGTTAAAAAGTCCTAGATATCTGAAAGGCAAATGAGATGATTATATGATATTCTATTCACCTGTAAAGAAGAGAAGTAGAGAAATGTTCGCGTTCTTTTCATTATGCGCTGTTTGAAATGACCTGATCTGAGGTTCTCCGTATCATCATCACACGAAGTAACTTGTCTTTCTGTTTAGTTCTTCTTGGTTACGACTCACAATTTGAGAAAAGTACGAAATGCGAAATTGAAAGAGGATTAAAAGAGCTTATTGATGCTAAATTAAATTTTCTTTGTGTAACTTGACCTACATATATATTTAGCAGAATTCCATCAAATGAACTCAATCAAATGAATTCCACGAACTTTTCGGATGCTATTATTTCCTACTTAACGTACAGCAAATGAGATTCGCGAAATTTCACTTAAAGGAATTTTAGCAAGTTGCACGAAAGAAAGAGCAATCCGTTAAATAAAATGGACAAATAAAAAGACGCGCGTAGTGAATTACACAATTATTTTCCTACTTTTTCTGAAGATTTCGAAGCGACACGGAAAAGCTTTGAGTCAATCAAAAGTTTTGATCTGCCGTTTAATTGGCCAATTGGGAGTTCTCAATTAAGAGGATATTACTTTTGCCGCGCGTATCGCAAAGTTTTGCGGGTTTATATCTCTTCTGCTTCGAGTTCTCTTCAGATTACATGTAACGTGAGAATAATTGCAGACTTCCTTCAAGCAAGAGGTGATTATTGTTTCAGACTATTTCTGCTTGTCCAAAGTATAATGTAATAATATACCTGTAGTAGCGAAATAAATACGTGTAGTAGCAAAATATGTGTAGTAGCAAAATAGTATTTTATCAAGTTATAAAAATTATTTTCAGTTTTATATAATATATATAAAACGGAAAGAACGGTTACTTAAGTAAAAATTTAGTTTTAATTCGAGTTGTTAATCTAAAAATAATTTTGTTAATGTATTAAAATAATTATGTAGGACACTCAAGCTAATTGCTAGAATATCAAAACTTTTTGCATTGCTCATTATACTTGAGTTCCTAAATAATTATTTTGAATGTGATTGAAAATTATTTTCAGATCTGTACCTATTTAGCTAAATTTTAAATATTTCATCGAAATAGTTTTTTATGTATTGTTTATATTTTTTTTCTGTCGTGTTCAGAAAATCAATTTCGCATTTTTTACAAAGAAATTAAAAACACGTTTCCTTAAACATCTTGGATGATCATTTTTTTTCTTGTTCTTTGAAAGAACATCAGTTTTTTCCTTTTTTAAAAGCACTTTTTGGTAATTCGTCTCGAATGGATAAAGAAGCAAAGACAATTCAGAGCGACGTCGGAATTTCGCTCGATCGGAAAACTCGGACAGGAAGTCACGTCGATATTTGGGACTGATAAGTTGAACGTTCAAAAGTTCTTGTGCGTTGGACTATAGGGTGAAACAAAAAAAATCCGTGAATTGGAGGAAAGAGAATGAATGAGAGCGCAGGTTGAATCGCGAAAAGCCGATGATCTTGTAATTATTTTCTTCGTTTTCTACACAATCGCAATGGATGTCACTCGGAGTTATACGAAAGTCTGCTCTCTCTCCTTCTCTCTCTTTTCCTCCCCCCCTCCCCCCTCTCTCTCTCTCTCTGTGTCCAAAACTCTATTCAAAATCTGTGCACAATACTAGTTTAACGGAAACTCGTCGCTCTGATGATAATCCGGAAGTTCGCGAGCTAATCGCGATGGAGTGGCCTCTGTATTGGCATCTACAACAATTTGCATGTAGCCACTCGCGTTACTTTTAAAAATGAGCCAATCAATTCGCGGGCATTTCACGGTTAATTGGATTATATATTTTCAGCGCTACAATAATATTGTCACATATTTTAGGACGCGTGAGATTTTGAGTTGTTATGAAATTATTTTTGCATGAGGTATAATTTATCATTATCCTTAAATTTAATCGCATCCATATTTTTAGTTACATTTTTAAAAAATTATATGAAAAAGAAAAAGAAGAAATATAATATCATCTTTGTGGTGGAAAGCAAGTTGTATGTGGTTTATTATTTTAAAATTATACATATAAAAATGATTACACAATTATTTCAATATATTAATTAAACGATGATTTATATTAAAATCCAGTAAAAAGAGATTAAAGCTATTCTTTTATATATATAATATAATAAATTAAATCTCGTTGTATACTTATTTAGAACGGTTTTTCTGTAGTCTTGCCTTTGAAAGATGTAAAACCCATTTGCATGAAGTACTAGGGCTCTATTCTTGCACATATGAATAATTTTCGCATACGAAAATGACAATTTCTTAATTGTAATTGGTCGATTGTATACGGAATTGCTATTTTTGTATGTGATATTTGTTTAAGAATAGGGCCCCTGTTTCTTAACTCATATTGATCTGTTAAATAAATTCCCCAATTTCTCATAATGTTTTCCTAAAAAGATTTCTTATTATTATTTTTTGGTCGGGTCAAGGTCACAATATCGACTGACAAAATCTCGAAATGTATAGGAACGCAAAAATTCAAATATAAAATTTAATATCTAGAAAAAATAAAACTCGTAGTTATGAATGAGAAAGATCACAACTACCATTTAAAGTTCAATTTTATATCCGAACATCGAATGATGATAGCAAAAAAATATTGCATTATATGATATTTTTGAAGATATCGTCCGTAATAATTTTGAATGCAAAAATATAATTTCGTGATAATATTGAAAAAGAAATAATTTATACAAGGATATCATGTAAAATTTCTGAAAGCTATCTTTATTTCTATATATCTTTATTTCTATATTATACAGTAACTTTTACGTTTCTGTCACGAAATTTCGAACTTCTAATTCCGGATTTAATTGTAATTGGTGATGCGGGTTATAAACTCTACGAAGCAGATGAATACCGGGATTGTCTGACACTCGAATGACAGTTGTCGTTTTAGCGCGGTGGCACAGGCTCAGCTGACTGGAACACCACATGTACAGCGGCAGGACTCCAGTGGATATGACGTCGCAGCGAGTAGCACGATGATTCACGAGCCACTCGAGACAAATTCAAGCCCAAGCCCGAATCCGCGGATTACTTCGGGCCCGCCGTCCTCATCGACTTCATCGTCGCCTCCGCCGACACGAGGTCCGACCAGCGTGTCCTCTTCGACACAGACGAAGAGGAACGGTAACAACGGCGGTGCGAACAAGCAGGAGCTAAAGCGGCTGAAGAGCGCTGGCTCGCTCCTACCGCTACAGCTCGCGAGGACGCCAAGCGTACTGTCGTCCTCCTGCAAGAAGGATCGGAAAAATGCATCAGCCGGGTCGAGGTTCACAATATATAAGGCCAACAAGGCTAGTAAAAAGAAAAGGGAGAAAAGCTCAGCCAAGAAAGAGCGCAAGGCTACGAAAACTCTGGCGATCGTGTTAGGTAAGTTACGCGCGTGGCGCTGCTTTAATAAATAGCTCAGCTCGATCCGTCTTACATCTATTATTGATGAGCTCACAGACTTGCGAGTTAGAAGCGAGAATCAGAAAGAACGACGGTACTATAAATGGATATATGTGAAAGTCTGAACATGGTTAGGCGGATATAGGCAAGTGATTTAAAAACATCGAACGATTGGGAGATTAGTTACATGTTCAACATGATGATTCGATAGGATCAAGCGATTTATCTTTGTAACTATTTATCGCGAGTAATAAATAAGTGGCAATAAAATATCCATACGAAACTGCTATTTTTACTATTCGAAATGTAGACTTACCTACTTAAATATTGAAACATTGAAATCAATATTAAGAAATATCGTGAAGAATGTAGGTATTTTTACAAAGAAAAAGTACAAAAATCTCGATATTATTATTAAGAAATTCTATAACTTGTCAAAACTTGTTTCGAATAAAATCCACAGTGAGGTTAAATGAAAGAGAATTAAGTGGATTATAATTTGTACTTTACAAGAAATATTTCTGATACATAAAACATCAAAGGATAAGTTAATAACAGACGCTGTAAGTTTCTGAAGTCCTTAATGTGTTAAAATTGTTAACAAAACGTATTTTGCAAACTGAGGGAAATATTAAAGTATAAATATTTAAGGTATATTGCTTTGTAGAAAATTATAATAGTTTTAGAACGCATTTCATAATTTCCGACAATAAACATTATAATTATTTTATATATATATATATATATATATATATATATATATATATATTGTAATATATATTATAAAAAGGAGGAATAGGAATATAAAGTCAAATTGCATTATTAATCTTTATTGTATATTAAACTCTCCGATTTTTATTAAAATGAAGATAATTTCTATATAATAAGATTTTCTTATAATTTCTTTTTTTTAAATGTTTTTGTTTAAAATATTTAAATACGCAACAAAATTTAAAATAATTAATAGAGCGATAACAATGAAAGTATAATTTATATATATCGAGTTTTCATTAGGTATAGAATTTATATTAAATTTTTGTATTATTTTGTATTTAAGATATAATTATTAGAGAAAGAACAGTAAGCATTTGACAGTATATAGTATATCGTTATAATTAAAATTGTATAAGTCAGAAATTATAAGAACGTTAAGAGATGTATTTTATAAAGTAAATCATACGTCACTTATTGAAATAATTATTTCGATCAACGTCATAAATGTCACAGGTGTCTTTCTAATATGCTGGGTGCCATTCTTCACTTGCAACATCATGGATGCAATCTGCACGAAGCTGACGAAGGCTTGTCAACCTGGTGTTACAGCCTTCATCATCACTTCCTGGTTGGGCTACATGAACAGCTTTGTGAATCCTGTAATATACACTGTGTTCAACCCCGAATTCCGTAAGGCCTTCCGCAAGCTGATCAGTATATAAGCGTGCAATTCACCCACCTTCTACCGCTGAAGAAGAAACACGGGACAGCAAACGTAACTCGGTGTAAATTGTCGTATTTGTGATGTAACAACAAGACTGTAGGCACTCGGCAAACTTGCAACAGGTACTGTTGTTCTTGTATTTGAAATCTCAACAGCTGCATTTGCCTATCGATTTTCGCGTTCCGTCGCGTGTCAATCATTTTCCAAGCGAATAAGGAAAGCCGAGTCTCACGAAATATTTTCCATTTTAAAACTCTTAAAAAATACGGTTTGCGATATGAAGAGACAAATAACATTATTTCCAATAAACATCATACATGATTTTTATGCATTCCATAAAAATAATTTATGAAGATTACAAAAGTTATTAAAATAAAAATGGAAGTAAAAATTGATATTTTTATTTAATGAAATTTTCTGCTTGTACGTAGTATAATATATATATTTAAATATTAATAATATTTTTTCAAATTTATGAGACATTCACAAGACAGATTTAATGTACAATATATTTGAAGATATTACCTGTTAATCATGTGACGTAAAAAGAAGAAGATATTTCTTCATGTATACATAAAATTGACACGCGATCAGACAGCGAAAATTGTTATATTCGTTGTATCGCAGCAATGATTCATCGCGTTCACGTGCGTGAAAATGCGTGCACTGTGATATCGAACTATCGTGGCATGACGCGCTGTATGGAGGACACACACGTGCGCTAGAAATACACGTGCATGAACGTTAAAGTTGAATTCTCGCACGAGCAGCTCAAGTAATTGCTAAGTAAGGCTTTGCGAAGCGAAAGCAAATACACCGCGTCGATCAACCGCACTGTATCGCGCAAATTAGCAGGAAATTTAGATAATCTGTACAAATCACATACAGCAAACGTTTACGGCGCCCAAAGGACTCATCAAAGACAGGCTGGCTCTATGTCAAGATGTAATAATCGCGCGTTCACAAGAGTGATTACATTCTTGGAAGGTAATTTAAGTTCGCGAAAGCAAATAATAATGAGATCCGCGCGAGAGGAAGAGGCACAGAGAGTGCGGAGGGTTAAAGTTGTTAGAAGTGTATTTATTATGCGAGCATATATTACACATTACACGTCTCCATCTGGATGATTAAGTACGCCGTGACAGTATTAACGTAGGATATAAGTTATAGCAATATTTTTTTTCGCTCAAAGCAAAAGCAGCCGAGACCGCTATTTGTATGACGATACGTAGAAACACGCTATACAACTCGCGTTTCGCAGTGTAATTGTATGTATTTATATTTCGGTACATGTAAAAAAAGAAAGAGAGAAAGGGAGAGAAAGAGAGTGAAAGAAAGAGAGAATGAGAGAGAAAAAAAAATATATATATCGTATATATATTACTTACTATACATATGTTACATAAATAAAGTTACGTCCTTTCACGATATACAGGGTGACATCAAGTATGAGACAGAAGCTTTAGGACAACACGGAAGATTAACTTTTGAAAACAGTGTACTTTGGACTAACTTGAATGCTCATTTACATGTTATCAAATGTCGAAGAATATCATAATTTCTGAGTTAGAAAAACATTTTTTTAGAGCCTGTGCATCGAGAATAAGATATTTTTCTGAACGTGGGAATATTTAAGAGAGAGATGTAGGGTTTATTGGGCTTTTAGGATCATAATTTTTATTTTCATGAAAACATATGTTTTTCGAAAAAAAAAAAATAAATTTGCTCTTAAATCGCCTTTCAAGAAAGAGTTTTTTGATATTTTAAAAACTTTAAAACTTTGAAAACGCTTAGTCTCTCTCTCTCGATATTTATATACGAGTTTCTCAGGGTTTCTCAATTTAGCGCTCCCATCATTTTACATTGATATTATAATAATCTATTATATTCAGTTCTACACACTTTTACTTTGTTGAAGTCACGGAATGATTATTAACTTTCAACATACGTCTTTTTAACGAAACACAATTAAATGAATACACAATTAAATGAATAATATAATAGTTGAATCACAATCAAACTGTGGCAGCATCAATTTCTTAAAAATCAAATCGCGTAAGCGAATGTTTTATAAGACATATTCAGAGTTTATATTGATAAGGCAGTCAAATTCATGCTTTATATGAAGTTATATTTTATCGATATATCTGTTTTTATTTTAATTTATTTATTAATTTCACTTATTTTATTTTCCCAGAATTTCTCTAATTTTATTAAGTAATAAAATTTGCACGTTTCGAACATCCTATATTACGGATATTCCTCTTCTGAATAGTAAAGAGGATTTTGTGTCGAGTTACCTCATCTGCAAAGTATTTATACAGTAAGCAACTAATGCATAAATAATAAACGGAGCGTAAATATATGGATTGAGAACTCCTGATATATATCTATATATTATTTTACGATCGCGATTTTGTCGCGATGTACTCACACGCAGGTTTGACTTGCGAGCATCATACAGACTCGATCGAACAGCGAAATTCCGGAATTTGTTCCAACCACCTCGGCGAACTTTAATATGTAGGATTTGTTGCAATATTCCAATACCAAGTAGTGTTACCAGTTACGAATTGTATGAATAATCAGGTAGACTTGAACAATAACGATGGTATATGAAGATTGGGAACACAATTCTAGATTTCACGGCTCGATCGAGCGTAAAAGCGCAACGCCAGGATTTTCGGACTCGTGATGTAAATGCAAACTATCGAGTATCGATTTTTCTTAAAGCGCAATAGTGGAATACGGGTTAATATACCTTACAAAGGACTAAAAAAATAAAAGTTATAAACAAAATATAAATCTAATAAAAGAAAAATATTAAATAAAAGCGGAAACTTGGTAAGAAGTTCGTTATCGAGTTTCGTGTTATGTTCGCAAGATTTTTGTTCAGACGGAAGTTATGCCGAGCAATGCTGTGTACGTACATATAGCATTGTTCTGAGTTTCGATATTTCATGCCTTCTGTTTCGTGGTCAAGTGTGAAATTCGCCGTGACCTAATTTTCAAACATATCAAGTACGAGTACGTAGCGCGAATTGCTGCTTGCGAATCAATCAACCTAATTTTACGCTGTATTTTTCTTTTTCTTGAAATAATGTGGCTGTGTGAATTCCTCAAAACCTTTTCATCGAGCTGCGAGACGATGCGTATCAACGATCGCTGTAACTATGTTATTTCTATTCAAAACCAACCGCGGATCATTGTCTAACAGGATTGCTCAGAAGAAAGAGAACGAAAATTCCTACGAAGTATTTAATTAATTTTTTCGTTTAATATTTAAAGATTTAAAGATTTATTCTGTTAGTAGTTTTGCTGAAAAAAGGATACATTTTTAGTGTTTTTTTACTATTATGGCTCGAGACATTATCGCGTTTCTTGATGATGATGAGACACTATTATCATTGCTCCTTTAATATCTAATAGTATGTATAAATGTTTTATATTTCAAAGACATTTAATATTACTGTCGTGATTTGTTTAATAGATATGTCAATACTTAAATCTTAAACAATATTTAACAACATTTGAATTTTAAGAGATGTAGTACAATACACGTTATGGCATCTTAATGCAAAAAAGGTACTCCGGTAAGTATTTTACATTTATTTGTGTCTTCAATGTTTATGGAGATCTATCACATAGAACAACAGAAGTTAAAATACCAATACAATCCCTCAAGACATTTATATATTTATACGTAAAATAGAAATTGTTTAGATTTAGAATAAATATATTTCTCCGTATTCATTACGCCAGAAATTAAACTCGTCAGTTTAATTTGAAAGGAAAAGACAAACATATCCGTATATCAGGTCTTAATATGGCGCAGAAATGCAGAGTATGATGTGTGTCCTCTTTAATTAATTCGTACAAAGTTTCATCGCAATCGCAAAGTTCACATTTTAATATTTGATCGACGTAACGTGAGCATCTCAAATCATGTTCATGTCGAAAATACGATAGTTTTCTCCAGTTTCAAACTTGAATGAAGTAATTAACGCATGTCTGAGATAGCAGATATAATACAATTAATCATTTATACATTTATGCATTTTATTTATAACGCGGTCTGTCTAAAAAGTTCCGAAACTGATTTTGTCCTGAATGTACAAATAATGCCATTTTTGTGACAATTAATTTTTAATATTAACATTTGATTACTTGTGCAATTTTTTTCATGACGCTGCAAGTAATATGTATTCTAAAAACGGTCGTGTGAGTTCTGTTGAATTTTTGTCCTTGTAAAAATTTTCGTAATGGAACAGCGGATTGTTGTCTCAAAAGGAGAGTATTGGTCAATTCTAGATTCACATTCTGAAACAAATTTTGTTTAAAAATTTAAACCTGAATTGATCTCAAAAGAAACAACCAAAGTGAGACTGACAAAATCCAAAATCAAGACGATGTTAATCGTTTTGTTAGAACAGATGGCTTTGATTTCGAAATATGTAGTTTTCAATGTAACGAGTGCAATGAAGAACATTTCGAAAGATGTAAAAACTTTTTTTTATACAGAGAAAAAGATTTGGACTTGAAAATTCTATTTATATTTCATTAAAATTTAATTTTAAATGAAACATATTTTGTTCAATCAAAAAAAATTTAGTTTTAATGCATAATATTCTTAAATTAAATATCCATTTGGTTGGATTATTCCAATGCATAAATTTGTTTAATTTAAAGAAAACCTTTTCTCTGTGTAATGGTTGAAAGAATGTTCTGAGCATTGCATTGAAGTCGAGGAGAGAAGGGATAGACTATGTTGAAAGTTTTTATTAATAAAATATATCTCTGTTTTTCGATTTTTCCTGAATCCAGTCAGAGATATCAAATCGTATAAAGCGAGCAGTGACTGTTAAATATACAATTACAAACTTGCAGAGAGAAAGAGACAGAAAGGGAAAATAATTTAATAGAAGAAAATTTTACAATTTGTTAACTTTTAATACACACAATAGTTTTTGGTACCTTTATTACACACGATGAATGTGTTCTGAGTCATGCCGTTCAAAAAATTTAGTTATTGAATAACTCGAAAATGATAAATATATTTTGTTAATGTATAAATGGATATAAATTAAACGTTTATTGCATTTTAAATAATGCATTTTATTATTGATATTACACACAAAATGTTAAATTAATTAGAGAAAACATTTTGAATATTTTTAAATTTTTATATTTATTACATTTTTTAAATATTATTTATAATATTCAATGCAAGTTCTTTCATTTTTAATTTTTTTAATCGTTAAATTTTTGTAGTATAAACAAGAATTAATTAAAAATAAGAGATATAAAAATTTTTTAGCTGCAAAAAGAAATTATATTTTATAAATTATAATAGGTCTTTCGTGTCTTAAGATTTCGTGAATTCCTGAAACTTTCTCGTTGAAAAATACGGAGAAACGAAACGCATAAAATTTGTTCTTTAGATGCTAAAGTTTTTTTTTAGGAAATATATAAACCATTATTTAGTCACATGTTCCTAGTATTTTGAGAGAAAAAAAACGTTGAATATGAATGATCCAATCATGTATATTAAGGATTAATATTAAATTATTGAAGATGTAAGATTAGATCATCAAGAGGTACGCGGTAGTGTCTCTGATGCCAGGTATAAAATCAATCAATCGAACGTGATTATATCCATTGATATGAGTATCAAGCGCTACCATTTCCTTTTGTTTGTCAGAAATTTTACATATGTCAAGCATACTTTTGATTACATTACTTCCGAAACATGTTTCTTTCATGATAAAAAATTTATAATGCGATGTTTTTTACGCTACGTCGATATAAGCCTTTGATTGCAGCCATTCCAAAAATTGATGCTGTCACTGTCAAAATCTCGAGATGTGCGCTAAAAACAATAATTTTATTCCTAGGTATCTTTCGCATGATAAGCGATTTTTGTCCCTCCAGTTGACAACTCACGTTGAAATGTGTTAAGACTTAAGAGATTTGCATGTTCGAAATAGAAATAGAAAAGATTTATATGATAATTTTACTTCTTTAGGAAAGAATAATAAATTTAATTGCTTGATTTTATCTAAATTCCCTTCTATTCTTGGAAACTATTAACACTTTGACTGTCAAATTTTTGTAATCTGTTTTCGCACTATTATTTTACACTCAAATTTATTTATAAAATAAGTATATTGGTAAAAGACTTAAAATTTAATGTTTCTCAAAATATTTATGGATATTTTGGCTTGTGTGCGTTAAAGATACACGCAGGAATAATACACGTAGGAATAATAAATATATCTTTCCTGCATCGCGTATATTAATATAAATAAACATATTTAGTGCTGTGTGTCATTTTGAATTCGATCAATAGTATAACTAAATGCTTCTAATTTTGGTTCCATAAAATATACAATCAAAATGCATATTTTTCAATAAAAATTTTTTATTGATATATATATATAAGTTGATCTCTTTCAGATTTTCTATAATATACTATATGGAAGTTAAAAATAACAAAATATTAACTTAAAGGATTATAGCTTCTTCGATATTTAACAATTTGAAAAAATCATCAATATAATGGCACACCATCACGATTTAATTTCATAATTGCAGATCCATATACTGTATATACTGTAGTATAACTGTATATCCAATTACATACATGGCAATCAAAATGTTAACAAGACCGTGCAAATTTTTTACTTAATGTATCATTTTTATCTTAACGTTTCTTTGATAAATATATTAGATAACTGCTCGCGCGCGTGTATAGTGACACATTTAAACCAGTCCAGATGCAAATTTTTGCACGGCCCGGAGTTACGAACAAATCACGATATCGTTCGTTTCGATATACGTTACGTGCGTTCGTGCTGATGCAATAAAGTCTACAATCAAAGCTTTTTACTAGGTTTTTGAATGCTGTGCAACATAACTTTAAGCCTCCGATGTACATTTGTAAATATTCTACGAACTACACACAAACGGTACCTTTAATCCTATATTGTTACATATTCGATATACCATATAGCTTCGTGTAAAACGTGGCGCGGTTTACGACGATGTTCTGATCGAGTTGATTTAGTAAAACGTAGTTTGCGTATGTTTCGTGCCGGGTGAAGCCCGGACGAGTGTACGGTCACTTGCGATAAATGACACGTGTATTCGAGCGTGACAAACGTCCGCAGAATTGAACGATGTTCGTCGTGGCTCATCGAAGATGTTTCGCATATCGTACTTTTTGCAAAATGAGAAATTGCTTCGTTAGTTTAATTATTTACGTCATTATGCCAAATGAATTTCGCGAGTTTGAAATAATCACACGACATGGTTCTCCTTTTAACACCCTAATAACGTTCTTCGTTCCGCTATTTCGGTATAATCGGGACCGCGTATATTTGTCCTATTTAAAGTAATATGCAACTAATGGTAGATACAGCTAATGGAGATTAATGAAATTTGTAAAGTCTTCCTGCGAAGTAACGTTACGAAGAACGAAAACTGTCGTGAACGAAACGTTCTCTCGCAATTTTGCGAATTCCGCTTCTTAGAGAAATTCGCGAATTCCTCTCTACTGTTGCAAGTTTCGTCGACTACGAAACGACTACTTTCAACTTCTTTTTTCCCGGGACAAGGTGACGGTTTTGGACGCGACAATATTCGCGTTACAATAACGTTTAAAATTTCTCGAGAGAGGTAACACGAGATGACTCCGTCATAGAGTGAAACATGATTTGGTGGAAAAGAAGAGAGACGCCTGGATTTTAAAGCTGCGGCTTTCAATTCGAGGGATAAATCTTTTAATTTATGTAAACCTCCAAAAGGTATAAAACTACTTAAGTCCCTTCGACCACAATGAATTTGCGCAAGCCGGCTGTGAAGTTTTAAGTCATTTTCATAACTCCGCCAGGAAGTTTGTCAACTTTCTTTCTCTCGCTTGTCGACCGATCATCTCTCGACTTATTTCCCGCAGGAGTCGCCCCCGTCTCATCTTTATCTTCGTAGATCGCGCCATGTGCCACTTAACATCGTTGTAAAGGGTAAAGAGACTTCCGGACGAAGTCGATCGCTTCTTAATTAGCGAAGTTCGCACGCTTTGCTTCTCGTATCACTAACGAAGCGCGGAGAACAAGTACGGTAGGATATGCCAGCGCAATCTCTGCGTAATCCTCGCATTTCTACAACCCATCACGAGAACATTTTCATCCCCATTTTGCATCGCGTTTAGCACTACACTAAATGGCTGTCTGATCCCAAAGTCTTATTTTCAGAGGCCAATTAATAAAACGAAGATGTGTATCAGATGCACGAATAGTTTTGCTAAAGTATGTAAAAATTCAGCTAGATATTGATCTGAAAATAATTTTGTTGGAATAAAATCAAATTAAAGTACATTTATTTTATTTGATTTACTTCATCATATGAATATAAATAATTATGAATATAAAATTTTATTTCAGAACGATTTTTAAATTGTTCGTAATTTGATCATTTATTTTCGTTATTTTGTTGGATTATCAAAATAATTATGTAGAACGAAATTATATTATATCGATACGTAAATTTTACATATAAGTAAACGTCTTTGGGCGCTAAGCTTCAATAATTATCAGGATGTCCAATTTGCTATACAAAAACTAATTGCTATACTAAAACTAGAATAAGTGAAGATAAACTTTTAAAAATTCTGTCCATTTTTTTAAATGTACATCAATTTGAATTCTCTGGTGGTTAATATTATAACAGAGCGTGATGGTAATTTCAATTTTTATGCAGTTTTGAGTTATTATTTTGGGTCATTATATTTTATTTCAGTGATATATGAAGAGACACAAAATTGGACATATTTTATATCATTTTAAATTTATCATTTAAAATTTAGTATTATATGTTTATTTTTTCTTTCCTTTTAAATTAATAATTAAGTCATTTGTATTCAGAAAAATTTTAATTATAAATATTTTGTTATTAAAAGTGAAATGTATCAAACATTTCACCTTATATTAATTGAAAATGGCCTATTTTCTTATACATAAAATTTACGTATTGATAGCAATATTGTATTATTCAATAGTGACAGCATTCTACAGTTAAGCGTTGGTAATAATGTTACAAAAAGTTTTAATATTCTAGTCCTACATAATTATTTTGATGTTATAAACAAAATTTCAGATCTGTATCTAGTAAATTTTTAGATATTTCAGTAAAATAATTCTTTTTATGTGTCTAGATTTAGTGTTAAATGCAAGATGAAGATATGGGTTTCAATCTGATGAGTTAGAAGAATATGAGATTTAACGGTTTCAGACGATGATATGAATGGTAATCAAAATACATGTTCGTGTGAAGAGAGAAAGAGTGAAAGAGAAAAGGGAGAGAGGTAAGCCTAGTCTTCTGTTATAGCGTGACACTTCGAAAAATGTTAGAAGATTTCTTATAATCCTGAGTAAAATGGCTGTATTTTTCTAACCTGATACTTTCCCTTATGTACATATATGCGATATGTATATGATATGTATCGATACACTCATCCGACACATACGTGAAGATGATGCCATGATTTGCAAGAGCAAGTCAACATAGCGCTGTATATCTATGTAAATATTCTAAGTCTAATTGGAGGAGCATGTTTGCATCTGTTTGTGTGCACGTTTATGGAAGAGTACGATGGAGTTTCTGATGATTCCTGATAATCGAATGAGAATTACAGAAACTTCCTGCGAAATGATTGGCACGCTGTCTTTCGAGGATGAAAGTGTTGGAGTGCTGTAACGTTAAAAAAACAGAGATATATATTATACATAGTATATTATACTATGACGTAACATACGCGCGTGTTATACCGATGCGTGAGATCGGATGCTGTGTTTTCCTATGGATTTCTTATTTATTATCACCAATGGTCTATACAGGGCATAGGTTTAAGAAAAGAACTTTTAATTTGCTGAGATTTAAGCCGCGAGAAAATAAGAGCGTAAAAAAAAATTAAAAAATGCTGTATGTATATTGAAGGCAATACCTATACATACTTAAGAGAGCGTGAAAAATTACGCGAAGACACATTCACATGCGACATAAGCATACACACAGAACAGGACACTTGTTAAAAGTAATAAATTATAGTATAAATTAAAAGTGATCTTCTAATTTTTACCTCCGGATCACATCTCTTTTCGCTTCTGGGTCACTCGGCATTTCAAAAAGAGCGACGTAAACGTACAGTTAAATGGTAAATAAATATGCGCATACATGAAAGTTATGTTTTCACAACGAGTCCTTACTATAACGAGTCTATTAATGAATACCATGTAAAATAATATCGCTAATGAGTTTCGACACGGCACGTGTATTAAAATGAGTTGCGATCCTGCACTCGGAAATGCATACGATAAAAGAACTTCGCAACAGTTTCAATTACGGATGAAATAATGAAAAATAACGAAAGAGGCCAGATCCAATTTGCAATTAAATCGCTCATGCTATCTCCATAAAATGCACGAATGAAGTAATCTAACGTAAGCCGACGGTACATTATTCACTCTACGGCGCGGAGAAATTCTAGAATGGAAAACGGGATAAACCTATATTATTCTCGCCAGAGCATAATTAAGTGTAAAACTTACAACTGACTTCTAGTCAGTCGACTCATTGTTAGAAAAATAATGGAAATGGCGGATAAATGTGAAATTTATCTGGCTAAATCATAAAACAACGGAAATACACACAATTATTCTACGTAATTGCTTGACAACTCGAATGGAGATGAACTCAAAATGCAATGCACCACTGGGATATGAATACTTTTCGCTACATAGTGAAACTTTCAGTTTAGTAAAATTTAATATTTATAAATATAATATAAAATTCAGTTCAATTTAAATAATGAATTTTACTTAATGATTAATTACTTTTTTAAATGGGATCGCGTTATCAAATATATTTGTAAAAAGATAACTATATGTTTTAAATGTGTGTGTTTTGTGAAGAATTGACACTTTTATGAGAATATAAATAAAAAAGTTAACAAAAAGCATAAATTTAAAACACTAATTTTAATTATTAAAAATATTTCTGAATTTAATGCAAACATTAAAAATATTTTGCTGGTTATACATCCGATTTACTTTTTATTTATTCTTGTGGAAATTCTTTATTCCCCTTCTAGATGTGACATCTTTTTTTCAAGCTGTTGCAGTTTGAATCCACCAATACGTGTGACTACATTGATTTGGTTAAATGCAATCTGCAGTGACAATGGTCGCGGCCAACTACCACTGCCGCCAGCGAATTCAATCAGCAGCGAAATCGTTTGGTGCCAACTTTTACGGACATTTGAGGAATAAAAGGTATCCCTGGATTTTGGCCATTTATACCCGTGTGAGCATCGAGGGATGTGTGATGAATAAAAGGAAGAAGAACCGAACGAAAATAGATAAATAGTGAAATAAAAGATAGTACAAAAACGAATTGCAGATGGTATGAAAATATCTGTTGTATATGAACAGACAAATCTAAAATAATTTTTCCGTATTAAATTCTAGTTGATTTGTATATGAAGAAACTTAATTTCTCTCTTTCTCTCTCTCTCTCTCTCTCTCTCTCTCTCTCTCTCTTTCTCTCGGTATCAAATATTTATTATGACAATTCTGAAATAGCGTTTCTGCAAAGCCAAATAAATTGATACATTCAATCTCATTATGAGAAATTATAAACTTATAATTTAACAAATGCAATGTATTTAACATGTGAGAATAGACAGAATAAGAAATAAATTGAAATAATGTTTTAAATATTACTGATCACGAAATAAATTAATTGATGCAATGATTCCAGAAAACAATAAATTTTATTGATACATTTATAATACATTAAAATATTGGCAACAAAGATTTTTACACTAGATAACACTGGATAATATTTAAAACTAATTATATTATGAATAACAATTATATTATAATAACAAAAAATATGTGCCATTTCTAATGTAATGCCTTTGATTATTTTTTCTGGTTATAGTAATTACTCAAATTTAAATAGGTACAATAATAAATGTAAATAGGTAATATTTTAAATGTAATATACATCAAAGCAGTTGGAAATAATAGTAGTCCTAAATTGCTATTAAAGATGATATCCAACTCCAATCTGAAATAATATTTTAAAAAGGTCTATTATATTAAATTAGTTATACATAGTAAAAATATAAAAATTATATATAATTATATATTTTTTATATGTAGTGCGATATTTAATAATTATAATTTTTTCTAAATAATAAGAACAATAAGTCTCAAGTATTTGAAAACAAAGAGAAGCATATCAGCAAGCAAATGTGCAATTCTTTGTACAATGAAAGTTAAAATTACGAAAATCATAAAATAAATTATGAAAATATTTAAACAAGTCATATTACAATATATTGATTTTTTTACCATTATTTACCACGTAATTTATTATTTTTGAATTTCATTCGCATTAAGTATTTGAATTTCATCAACTTCGATGTATGTAAATAAAATTCTGTAATTAAATTTAATTAAACCATGATGAAATATAATGATTACTGTAAATATCTCCTAAACTTTGACAGAATTACATTTAATGTTATGTAATTCGATTTATATGCGACCCGCAAATATGCGTCATTTCGAACCTATAAGTTGAAATTCGCGCGTGTGTATCATGTGTTTCACGCAATTTCCATTAATTTAATTAAATTCTCTTTATATGCACTTCCTCAGAGGACGTTCTGTAAAGGTAAACAATGTAAACATGAACACGTGCCGGTCGATATTTCAACGAGCATAATTTGTTTCAGCCAACGTCGGGACTTGTTTCATCTTTAATCCCTCGCGATTAATCATATTTACTGACTGCGAAAATAATTGCTGCCTTAGCAAAACAAACAACGGGCCGCACGGTACGCTGCCTCCTCCTGTCTTCTGTTGGCCGAAACAGAAACTTCTCTGGGTGTAATTAATGTAAATAAGAAATCTAGGTGACTACGAATGAGATGCCTCATTTCTCTCTGCCTATTTTCGTTTCTTCTATCTTACGGTCCCGCGGAAAGAGAGTCGACACCTGCGGCACTCGGCACGCGGAATGGCCGTATCTCGCGTTAAATTTTTGAAGGATTTACGAGTGGCATTGCACCTGAACGTAGTGTGCACGAAACATTTTATTTGTGCTCTTGCACAAAGCGAAAAACTTTCATTCTTGAAGAGAACACACATTTCAACGCCTGACACCAAAGAAATAGCGCAATCATTTTTTGTAATACCGAAAGTAGTATCGAGGAATGTTAGGAACTCGCATGTTATTTAAATATCTGTATTTGATCTTCTAAACAAAATTTAATATTCTTGTTAAATTGTCAATTGTTTTTTCATTTTGTTTTAATTCATGTTGTAGTATTTTAATTTCTTGAAAACTCTATAAAATATTAAAATATTTTGCAATAAAATATTACGTGAAATGTGACACTTTATGTGTTTGTTAACTCTATATTAAATATGTTGCGATTTTCCATTATTTTTATATATATTACAGAAATGATGATTAACAGATAAATAAAATAAAAATAAAGAAAAAAACTCGGAAATTTTCGAGTCATTATTGAGCAGACGATTTACAAATTGATTTATTATAATATATTTTGCACGCGATTAATACAAAATAAAATTTATTCTAATGTAATAGTGCAATAAATTGATTTCACCTTTTGACTAAATGATTGGAGTTTACATATATCAATAGACCTACAGAATTGTCAGGCATGAACGTATATAATTAACAAAATTAGTTTATTAATTAATATTTCGCGTGAATACGTATTCCATATTCATAAGCTTCCACCAGCAAACTTCCAACATTCGATAGCATTTGCCGAAGCAAACAGAGGTACTTCCAAATGATAATTAGGAATCTACTGTATATAGAAAAGAGTATTGAAATTTCCAAATTGAAATATATTTAATATATGTTTGCCTGTAAATAGTCCATTTATAAAATTCTGAACTACATGCTCACATTCAATGCATTCACAAAATTTAATTTAACAATTAAAAAAGACTGAAAATATGTCTACACATAAAAATAAATTTTTATAATAAAATCCTTATTGCATTCCTAATATTTATTTTATTACTTATAGAGTATAATATAAAAATTTTGTAAATACTATTTCTTTCTCTTTTTATTTTTCCAGTCATTTAATAATATGATAATGATGCAACGATAAATTTAAACACAAACTTTCGTTAAATAAATGTTTGTCTATAGACATTTATTGTACTTGTTAATTTTTATTGTTAATTAAAACTCATAGAAAATGTGTTCTTTTAATTTTAAAACATTTTTTTTAAATTATTAAATTATACACATATTATTTATATAACGTGTGATAAATCTCAAATGGATTGGAAAAATTGAATAGGTTATTTCGCTCTGTAATATTATTACAACTTTGACAAATCGTTCTTTAAAATGAAGTATAATATATGGAAAAAATTATTGCCCTATCCAACAATTATACAATGGTCACTCAAATACAAATGACATTTATACTTGCGGGGATTGAATTATTGAGTCAATTAAATGGAATAATAAATTCATTTAACAAGTTAGTAGCTGCAGCGAAAAGTGTAGAACTATGAATGCGCTAAATTTAATGTCAAACTCCGAAGCGGCCTGGTAATTTCTTTCTTTTAATACACGCCCGAGGGTGTGGCAGCTTTATCCCGAAAGCATAAAATATAGCAAAAACTGTAATTTACTTGATTTACTCGCGGAAATGTACAGTGTCACGATATGGTGGTGCCGTTAGTGCAAAGTGAAACATAATGGAAGAAAATCGTAAAATGCTGAAAAAGAAAAATGTGATATGTAAGAAGATGAAGATACATAGGACAAGATAGGAAAAGAAGAAATAAAGGATAGATTGTAACTGACTCGTAACTGACAAGCACGAAGCTAATAAAAACGACCAAAGTAATATTAGCTAAGAAAGCTTTCGAGTGATATGAGTATTGCGTACCACAGAATCATGCCTTGAAAACTCACTTTTGTAAATGCGGGAGCCTGCGGTTGTGTTAATTTCAGCGAAGTTACACCCGCTTTCGCTATCCCAGGTTCTATCGGTTTCGTGGCGGGATTACCCGTATGTAAGGTGTAATTTATCCCGTCCAAACCTTCCAGTTGCAACTGCAAATCTGTAAAATACGTTAATTGCATTATGCTTAACTGTGCATAAAAAAGCTGTTGAAAAAACGAGTCCTTGGCAAACGTAATTGGCAGGTCGAATTGCTATATATATAAACTCGAAAAGGATAATAACAATGGTAGCAATAATATATTTTTATGTTGAGTAAAATTTATCTCGAGTCAGTGCAACATTTCCTATTTGCATCGTATAATTTTCGTATCAAGGTTTGAAGAATTTTACAGATAAATTCTTGCCAAAATTGAAACGCGTTATATCACTCCGCTATTCCAAATTCCTGAGCGCTTTTAACAGATTACTGTACCTTCAGAGAAATTCCAGGGTATTACGTTAAAATGTATGTTACAATTGAAACCGAAGATGAAAAACTTACTTAGAGTATAGTGCTAGGATACCTGTGGAGTACCATGGATTTCTTGCCTCTTGAGTTGATCGTAATTGTTCGTGATGTAAAGTTTGCCCAAAGTTCAAAATTGGTATGCTCGCAGGTATGTCCGTTGTCATGCCACCAGGTATGCTCGTTGATATGCCTCCAGTTATGCTTCCAGATATACCATTGGGTGTATTTGAAGTCAAACTGTTTGGTATGCTTTCTGTGAAATCCACAGGTAAGTCTATGTGTGTGCCTGTAATAAAGTATAAATAAAAAGCTATAGTATTCGCATTAATTATTAAAACATTCCTCTAAAATATTTATGATTTTACAAAATTGAAAAAATTTACAAAATAATCCCCCTTATGATAAATTTATAAAATCAGTTAACGAAATCTAACAGTCGCAATAATATAATTACATGTTTGTTTCCTTTGATATTATTATTATTATTACCTTATATTTAAAAAAAGAAAAATAAAGCTTTGGCTTATCACATACGCATTAAGCTTTAGATTATTACTATTTATATAACGTAATTATAAAACATAATCATATCATACCTAACAATATTTTGTTTTCTGTCGTAGCATTGGACGTCATTATAGATTTCAATGGCAGCATTGTGGAAACGTCATTTTTAATTTCTATTGGCCAAGAAATGGGCGCGATAAGTGTATTCGGTAAAACGCGTTTCGTCTTCGAGTTTAGAGACAGCGGAGCATAGCCGGAAGATGTTTCTGGTTCTGAGAATTGCTGCAAAGACCAATGGTATTTAACTTTCACGGGTAACGTGTAGTCTACTAAGGAGGTCTGAATATCCTTCAGTCCGGTCTTGTGCTCTTCGGGGAGAATGTAGTTTAACGTGGAACTTTGGGTTTCAACGTTCTTTGATGCTTCTGGCTCTAGGAATTTAATCTTATGTTCGTTGATCTTGAGACTCCTCGGCATATGTGAAGACATATGAGCGTGTATGTCGCTATTGTCACTCAAAGGAAGAGGATATGTAATAGCCCCATGTTTAGTAGCATGAAAATAAATCGGTTCAAGGACGCTAAATCAAAGAGAAACCAAATTTTAATATAATATAATTATTTTATAATTATTTTAATTAACGCAGTTTTTCTTTATATTCTTGATTTTGCACTACAATTCTATAATTATGAGAATTATTGAGAGAAATAAAATAAGCTAGTAAAAAAATAACAAGATTTTATTTTAGGCTTGAATATTTGCAAAGACTATCAATAAAAACATAATTAAAAGAAGAACATTGCATTCGATACTTTTTAATTTTACAGGAAATAAGAAAAACTTATAGTCCCAATGTATAAGCAATATTAAAACATCGTTTTTTATGAATGATAGTTGGAACATTTTTTTATGGAGTCCTTCCAATTGAAGAATATATAAATTATTTAGAGATATAACTTTCTTATCACTATTTTAAGTTCACTTTCTTATTACTACTTTAATTTACACACTGTGGCAATAAAAAATTATTAAACAAAATAGAATTAATTACTAAATAAATATTGTCTGAAATATATTTGAATAAAATTATATTAATTTTGCGCATAATTTTGCAATGACATTATGCGATCGTCTCAGGTCCACCATAGTATGCGAATGACATTCTTGTTCAGCAATTGACTAACTTTACAAGTTTAGTTTACTGCATAGTTACGCTGTATGTAACCAACACGGCGGATAATAAAGCTCCGGTCAGCCATTACGTACTTTCCGGACGGCGCTATTGATGTTGCCATGACAGGCGAACTGGGCTTGGTTGTTAAACTTGTTAAGATGTGACCTACAATCGAGGATTGGTTTGTGCTAACTGAGATTGATGGAACGGTTGTTGGTAAGCTATCAACTGGCTAAAAGCAGAACAAACATTTATTAGTTTTGCGCGCCGCTGACATAATATATTTTTTCAGTGCGTTCACTCTTGTTTATCATATATTTTATAATCTTCAATATTCAATAGTATATTACAGTTAATATTGCAATTATTAATGTAAAATTATATAAGAATTTTATATAAGATTCACTAATCTTATATTTATTCAGTACCTAGATGATCGATACAAATATCGTTAACTTGATAATAGTTTTAATAATAAATGGAATGTAAAATATATACATAAGATACATGAAGAAATAATAACATAATGTATAAATGTACATGCAATTGGTATTATAATACATGTTTACGCAACATTGCAATGATTGACATAAGCATGAAGCAAAATAAAATTGCAATAAAATTGTAATATTAAGTATAAAATTATGGTTTTAAATTTTATTCGTTTTGCGCGAGTTATTCTAATTACAAGTAGATATATGTAACACAAAATTTGATATGGTTGACAGAATCGAGATGGCTTCCATTTACAATTGCAACTATATTCATTGCAAAAATGGATAGATACGTAAAATTTTTGGCGAATAAAGTTTGCCTTCGGCTGAATATCAGATTAAATGGACAGGATTAAATTTTGATTATATAATACCTCGCTTTGTAAAATCGAAATATCAGCTGTAGATTTTGCTCACCGCATTGTAGTTGCTGATCGACATTAGCGAGTTCCATCTCGGACCGAGTTCCATCTTGGAAGCTTCTGAGGAATAAGGTTCGCCCATACCAAAGGAAACAGAAGACATGGCAGAATTATGCCCATGCATGATAACAGGCATTGATGATTGCGTCGTAGGCGTCTCAGCATTTAACGGAAGATACTCAGAAGACGGAATCATCAGCATCGAAGATAGTTTAGGCGCATGATTATCTATGAAAAATATGATTATTATACGAATAGCATAGATACAATTTACCATAAAAAAATTCCCAAGACATCAATAAGCCAACGTGACGATATTATCCTGAACAAGTGAGAGAAACAAAATTGTCCCCTAAGGATAATTCATTATTTTTAAGTTTCGAGAGTTGATGTTATATGCAAGAATCAGTAGAGATTTAACGTGATAGCTGAAAATTATTCTGCAATAATTAACGCGATGTAATCAAGTTAAATTCTGAAGGGACAAGTTTGTTTAAGTATTTAACATTTCAGCTAACAAATTGTTTAATGATTTAATAGAAAATTCAATATCGAATTGTTTACAAAATAATTTGTTGGAGTTAAATTAGAAAAGAAGAGAAAAAATTTAATTGTATCTACCAGAGAAAAATTTATTCTCTGATGTAAAGTACTCTGGTAAAAATTTTTGTCAAAATTTTTCATTTAATTTTTCAGAACTTTTATATAAATTCTAGAATTTTTCAAAATTTTTATGTAAATTTAAGAATTTAAATAATTTCATAACTTTTTAGAAAATTTCTCTAATTTTTAATACTAATTATAACACTTTTCTGAAGTGCTGAGAGAAGCCTACATCTTTTTTAAAAATTCTTTATACATCTGAATTCTGAAATATTTAAGAGATAGAAGATTTCTGAGAGTTCCTATTTTGTAACTTCTGATTA
>Ga0157363_1000763_pt1 | contig 25304 bp, 10 predicted proteins | sample AttsexASBM1_FD_111477 | JGI IMG/M metagenome (GOLD analysis project Ga0157363, IMG submission 111477) | Fungus gardens microbial communities from leaf cutter ant in Ribeirão Preto, State of São Paulo, Brazil - Atta sexdens ASBM1 | ecosystem: Host-associated > Fungi > Mycelium > Unclassified ... | reverse complement strand
TCGATTGATGGGTTCGCCTCTTTCACCGACCATTTTTCACTTGAACCATTCATTTCATTATTTGATTCTTTCAGCATTTGAAGACTGCCAAGAGATTACAGTCTATCTCCTTTCTGTTATCATATTTTTCCGATTGTTACACTGAAGAAGATCCAAATTCAGGATCGAAATGTTTGTACATTTCTTATACACAATATATTCTTATACATAATATTTCAAGAAGTTTAATTATTGATTTAACTTCTTTACGCACTAACAACTGCGGAGGCTTGCACAAGCATTTCACACATTATATTGAATATTGTATATTTTACATTTTATAATTACATACAAAAACTATATTGTGATATTAAGTGACACAGCTGTCAATTTTTCAGAATAATTTTGCAAATTTAAGATATTTAATTAATTAAGCAATATCAACATTATTATGGATGTATTCAGAACCAAATTAGTTTAACTTATTTCTTTTTCTTAAATGTTAGCAACCCCATTACTAAACCGAGAAGTGTTCCGAACACGTCGGCCATCATAACTCGTAACCTAAAAGTCAGTAGTTTGCAGCTCACATAAGGAGTCATATAAGGAATTTGTTCTAATATGTAACGAATTATCCTGATCAATCAGAGCTGTTTAGATAGTAAAAAAAACTCAAGGCCTGTAGTGAAAAGTACAAAGGTTAAAAGTTCTGATATTAAAATAAAAGTGTAATCTCTGCTCCTACGAAGAGGTCGAATACACGTATCTCGAATATCTTCGCTTTATTTCTACTCATTTTTCATTTTATATTATTACAAAAAAGAAAATAAAAGCAAGCTTGTAAGCTATAAGCTACTGACGTTTATATTACGAGTTATGTTACGACGGCCGTCGACAGATTCGGAACACTTCTCGGTTTAGTTATGGCTGCCAATATTTAGGAAAAAAAAATAAGCTAAACTAACCCAGTTTGGAATATATCCCGTATAGTTATCGAATAAAAAAAATGAAATACTAACTGCTTTCGGAAAAAATTACAAAATCTTTAAGATTATTAAAATAATAAAAATAATAAAAATGACACATTTTATCAAATTTTCAGAGATAATTTGGTCTATTTATTTAAATAAAAAATATATATAAATATGATAAACGCCAATAATTGATCAAAGTTAAATGTTCGGACATTCCTATATACAAAATAATCTCCCCTAAATTAATTCGGTAAAGAACTTAATGTAAAAAATATTATCTCAGCCAGGAAAAATATTATATCAGCCACTCTTATTTCTCGCAATAAGTTCTTTACCGAATTAATTTAGGGGAGGATTATTACATAGGAATGTTTCGGCGCTTTATCATATTTATATTATTCCCAGATTGATAGTGGTTAATATTCGAATGTTTCGGTGCAAAGTTACATCTGAGGTAATTAAATTTAAATTAAGAATATATATTGTATTCATAACATCTAACTTTAACCGATTATTAGTGTTCTCTATCATTTTCGTATATCATTTATACGGTCGTATTTATTAAAAAAAAAATAACATTTACTTTCCCTGACCTATTTTTGGATAACCTAATATCGTAATTATTGTCTTTAAACAGTAAAAGTATAAACACATTCAATAGATAATAAAAAATAGATAAAACTTTTTAAAATGCAACAAAAAACGCATTCTTTAAGTGTGCAAAAAACATTTGTCTTTGAAAGTCATGTTGCTTTTTAGTTTCACATCTATCTGAAATTTAAAAATAATAAATTTAACGCTAAACTAATATCCAGTTAGCAACAGTAAGCGAGAAATTGTTATCAGATGAGACAATAAAAATATGAATAAAACACTTATGTGTTACAAATCTCATATCAGCTTAAGAAAAAAGGTAATTATAGTGATTCATTTTGGATAATAATGGCTTTTTAGCGACTTGTCAAAGAAAGTTGACAAAACTGTGACTTTAAGATGGCAGCGTTGCAGTACGCAATTAACGTGGAAAGTCAATTTCCGCAACGCTTGGAAGTCTCGATAGCTCTTAAAAGATATTTCGCGCTACGATTATACGATAATATTACTGTATGATCAAAATGACCGGGCGAATATCATATCTCTCGGATATTTAAGCAAACGATTCACGCTGTCACATTGGTTGGTACATCTGCGAAAACATGCGGGTGCCACGTTGTTATGCAGCCGGTACGCGACTGTCACGGAACACAATGGTTGTACATTCTTTTCCGTCCCGGCTTCGTGGTTTACGTTGCGTAACATAAACTAATCTGAGAGCTGTAACGCGAGCAAGTTATCGTTGTCGCTAGAAATTAAATTATTACGGAGCTCATCATTTGGTTCGTCTATCAAAATCATCTCGATGAAGCGTATAAAATGTGCGAAAATACTTACTATTCGCGAGACATTTTCTATTTTATAAAATTACTTTATAATACATTTTTCGCAATAAATTCTTTGCAATGTGTTTTAAGATATTTATTAATATTATTATTATTAAAAGTTGACAACCATTCAATTGGTGATATTCTAGCTTCAACTTAAAATTGCGTTTCAAGATCGTCAATCAAGATCGAGATGCAGTTTATAAAACGGAAAAATATATTTAAAAAATATATATTGTATATATATGTATATTCTTAAGAGCTACTTTGATTGAATAAAAACTTTTTCCTCTTATTTGTGTTATTCACTTATTGGTCCATATTTTCATTTATTATTGATTATAATATAAAATTCTCTATCTCCCTTCCCCCCTCCCCTCTCTTAAAATTACACTTCTCTAAAAACAATCAAAAATTTTTCTTTAGAATTCAAAATTAAATTTTAAAATTAAAATTTTAGGATTAAAAATAACGATTAGAATTAGAGGTAGCATTAGAGACAGAATACCTTCGTTCTCGCGATATTTTCGTTCGGAATTGATATTCGAGTTTACAAAAATTCAATCATAATACACCTGTAATTACTTTCATCGCGCGACCAGTTTCGAAAGTACAAGAGAAAGAGTTCCACAAAATATGCGCACGTCGTAAATACTTGGAAGAGATGGTCTACGATGTACGGAGAGCAAAGAAGAAAGGTGCAGTGACCTCCAAGTGCTGCAGCTCGTGCTCGAATGATGGCTTACCAACTGGTAACGTCGGCCAAGGCCATTAATACCGATGTCTTTTGCGCGACGGCAGCGCGTAAAAAAGAAAGAAGAAGAATCGCGCACGTGTCTTTAATTTTAGGTGCGTTTCTTCGGAATTCGTAATTAATCTACGCGATTCGAACGGCGAATTCTAATAGGAAGAAGCTCGAGTCGCGCGCACAAACATAAAACGGACGGAAGACGAATTAATATATACAAGAAAAAACAATAATTATTTTTTCGCAATAAATTTATTACAATTTTTTAAGATTAAATTTGGGAAATTTGAGGGGATTATTAATATTTCAGATTGATCGCGTTGAAAGTCCGACAACCATATCGGCACGCAATTATCATTTCTGAAATTAATTCATTTAAATGAATATATATATATATATATATATATATATATATGTACGCGCGCGCGCGCGCGCGCGCGTGTGTGTGTGTGTGTGTGTGTGTGTGTGTGTGTGTAAAAAATAGTTCAACATCTTAACATTCAGGGCATAGTGGCGCTTCGCTATTTAAAGTAATGTAAATAACTATTTCTTTATTAAATTCTATTAAAAAATATACTAAATATCTACTAAAATAAAAAATCTACTAAAAAATTAAATATTAAATTAAAATATTTATTAGAATATTTTCAGAAAAATAAATTTTTTATTTAATTGTGAAATCAGTAAACTGGTTCAGAGGTGACGACGTGCTCGTTAACAATATACCTTGTCAACCTCAACCAGATATTCATGTATGTATCCTTAATGAATTTATATAGATATAACGAATCATATTGAACTTTTGCAGAACGAATGTTGGATTCGCAACGCTGATCCTTTTTTTGTAACGTATCATTGGAAATAAAAAATGTGCAATAATTAAAAATAAACAAAATGCAAAAACAAATAGTAGTGGAACGGACTACCTCGTTGACAAATATATGAACGCTAGAATGAGAAAAATAAAAAAAAGGATATTGTTAGGATCGATTAACCAAGGCTGCGTCATGGTTGATGTAACGAATACTTTTATCGGTAAGCAAATCGTCTCTCTTCCTCGCAATCGCAAGAAGTAAAAACGCGCCAAACATGATCGAGCGAAAAGCGCAGCATGTCGAAAGGGATAGTTAAATAAAAAAATCAAGGATATATGTGATCGTTGCCACGCGACGAAGGAAAATTCTATAGTCTGCATTTGCTGCGAAGCATCAAATGCAGTCACGCGATTCGTTTACACGCGTTAAGATCGCTGCGAATCGCGAATTGTGACATTTAGCAGCAGTGAAATGCAACGCTAAATGAAAATCATCGTAGCTAAATGCACCTTATGCCAGTTTTCTGCAATGTAGATGAACTTTAATCTACTAATTTCGGTTTATATGAAATATCTTTATCTCATTTTTATTATATAGTAAATTTTTATTATATAATAAAAAAAAGATTAAGAATAAGTTGAACCAAAATTAAAATTAATCTACGTTGATAGATTAATTTATCTAAAAATCACGACGCAATTGACATATATCGAGTGATTATCTGTATTTGAGCAGGAGTCGAGTTTTCGCAGGAAGAACAACGATCGCTCCAACGCGACACGCGACGATTCACTCCGAGCGGCACGATTTCCTTGGTCAGTCTCTCTCTTTCTCTCTTTCTCTACCGTCCGTTTCGCTCCTTTCTCGATTAATGGTGTGTGCGTGTCTTATAACCGTAAAACCATAATCATATATACGAGTTGCCGATTGTAGTTTCCGGTCGACGATCCTATTTTAGTTAATTTAGTTACAGCTAGTCCATATTAGCTGCATCGTGATTGGTTAGAACAGAATCGTCAATCGGCAATTCGCAGTATGTAACCGACATCTGCAGTGTGATGACGGCTTAAGGTTTGCAGCGCACCGCGGCAGGCCATCTCTATTTATCTCAGAAGCGGGAGATAGCGATGTTGCCAATGCGCGGCGCCTCCGCAAACGCAAGCTCTCGGAAATAGCCCGAGTCGAGCCGAGCGATGCCGAGACGGCTGCGTGACAACGTCGCACTCGCAGAACGCCTCTCCTTAGACTTTCCTCTCTCTCTCTCTCTCTCTCTCTCTCTCTCTCTCTCTCTCTCTCTCTCTCTCACTGCGCGTTTTTCTTCTCCTGCTCCTCGAGAGAGCTTCGATGTCTCGATCGCACAGCGTTACGCGTGGCGCTTAGAGCATTAAGGTGTTAGTAGGTGTCATTACTTATGATTAATAGGCGAACAAAAAGAAATATATGGTTGTCAGACTAACTGATCCTCCGTATGCAGGAGAGACGCGCGCCATGGAATATATGAAGCTGAAGAAGGACAAGATTAGGTAATGAAAAACGCTCCAAAAGTATTATTATCTAAAGGAGCATATCTTTATTAGGAAATAACACATTCGACATCGTTAAGAAAGATTAGCAATTGTAAGAATTGGAAGAAACCCAAATTGCTTAACGCATTCTTAAACAATCCAATTATTATATTTCGCCATATGTTTTAATTAGTCCATTTCTAAGTTAATATATTAATTATAAGTACTAATTCGCGTTTGTATGTATAAAAAACGTTTAAGTGTTTCGTGAATGCACTTCTTGCAGAGAACGCGTGTATCTGTTTGAAATCTGTTTAAAGGAGAAGAAACGTGTCGTTCAAGCGATTCGCCGCAATCTCCGCAGGAGATGGCCCATCGGCGCCGTCCATTCGAGACCAACGAATCGCGATGAAGATGGACGGAACTATTTTTTTCCCATAGGAAGGGTAGGAAATCTCCGTGCGAGGGCATATGCATCGCTAATTTCGGCATGGAGCGCGTGCGTGGAACAGATTAGTACAGCTAGTCAGTCGGCCGACCGACCGACCGACCGACCAACTCGGACTCCACTCCGTCCCTTTCTTTTGCTGCCATTCCATCTCCCTCGTTCTCCTCTCCCCGACTACGCGCACATGTGTGCAGGGCATGAGGTCGCTTTCCTCGCTGTTCTGTTCGGCTCGCGAGGCTCCGCCGCGGTGGCGGAATCGGGATCCGACGTTGCCACTGCTTGTAGTTATCGGGCGGTGATGCCGGTGCCGCGCCGGTATGCGTGTGGAGGAACTGGCAAGGCGCGGCGTTGCCATATCGACCGTGCCCTCGTCACCGATCGGAGAACGACGAGCCGAGCGAACGATGAACGAACGAACGAATAAACGAATTAACGAACGAACGAACGAATAAACGGACGAATGGACGGACGGGCGAATGAATGAACAAATGAACAAACGAACAAACATTTCTCTCCATTTTCTTCACTGCTATTTTCACAGCGTATCATTCTTTCCCTTTGTCTTTCTGGAGCAATCTTGTATTTTTTTTTCCTTCTCTTTTACTTCTTTCTCCGTCTTTTGCTCTTTTCTTCTCTCTGTCTCTGTAATCTAAAAGACTGCTCCATCTCCTCCATCTTCGTCATCGCGAAATAGTTGCACCTGATTGAGGCATTACCGATTTTGATCAGACCAATACCAGACCAATACGGGGACGATATAACGCACGGCTGACAGGACAGTATAGTAGTGAAAACTGAGGTTCGCCTCGGCCACTCGCCGGGCTCGCCCTTGAGAAGACTGGACTGGCTTGAGAGCTGGGAGAGCAAACGTTACTTGTACGCTTTCTCTCAATTCTCACCCGCTCGTTCGCGCGATATGCATTTCTTCCTGCCTGCGCAACAACTCTCAAACTCGTTCGGATCACTGTCGGAACCAGTACATGACCATAGCCGATACACTTAACTCCGCAACCGGCAATAATCGCACTGCAGATAACGATAATGAGATTGACATGGACATGGAGAGGAGAAGCGACACAACTACGTCAGCACGCGACCAGATTTTCAACCAACCCTAAATTTAATCCTAAACTTGCCGAGATACGTTTTTATTTTCACTGCAATTCTCGAAGCTTCAAATTTTTGTAAATCGTACAGCTTTAAATTCGCATGACAGCTTCTTATAAAATTCATTGTACAATTCATGTGCTTGAATAAGATAGAAAATTTCGCACTGAAAGAGTCGAGAGAGAAAATGTTTGATTACTGCAAGCTCTTTTTCTTCAAGAGAATGAGATTGATTCGTTCGTCTGACGCAAGGGGACAACACATTTCCTCGTCTCTACTTCCGTTCGTTCCACCAAATTCTGGGAGAATGTAATTACGATTCAAAGCGAGTCAAAACATGAGAGGGAGAGAGAGCCGACGCTTTTGCAATGCCGATGCGTCGCAGCAATGCATCGCATCGGTTCGAGAAGAGAGACAGCTTCCTGAACACTCAGGATTAGAATGAATTCGCCGTCCCGTTGCGCGAGAATGCGACCGTATATTTTTACAATTTGAGAGAACGAATTTTATGACGGTGAGCAAATCCGATAACTTTTAATATCCACCCGCGCGTCTTCGATCGCCTCCGTGTTCTTCTCATCTCGCGCGCAAGATTGGTATTTTTAAGTATTTCGGATGTTTCAGAAATTTTGGGATCATATTTTGTACACGTAGCGCTAAGAGCGAGAAAATTTGAAAGCTATCGTCTGATAATATAATTTATGTAGGACGCTTCTATTAACTGGTACTCATTGCGGCATCGCGCATTTAGCTGTTCAGATAAAACTGTTAAGATAAAAAAAATAGCTGCCAAGTGTTTCTGGATAAAATCACCTTACGCATTATCACCGCATACACTATCGCTCATAATTATTCAAACAGCAGATATTTTCGACTTTAAAAGCTCCGATTTTCAAAACTAAGTAAGTATCACTTTATTATCGTTAACACAGATATTTTATTAGAATTGACGCTGCTTATTGTTGTATATTTATGGTTATATTTATGTATGGTTATATTTATAATTGTGTTTATAATTCTAAATGGTGTTAAAATTTTACGTGCGTCCGTGATTGCCGGCTAGAAAGACGGAGTTTATTGTTAGACGCGCGAACAAGAGGCAATGCTATGCTTGCCTTGATAACATGTTCGATTATCGATATAATCCAATCTACCGTGTATATTTCGAAGATCTTACGTAACGCAAAAGTGAATTATTCATATAATAACGACTCTTCGTAAAATGACGAAAAGGATGATAACACGATTACACGGATTTGCTTCCTTGCTTCGCTAGCGAGCGACGTCATAACAAGAGAACTGAGATAAAACACTTACGATCAACGATGAGTGTGGAGCGGGTGTGACAAAAACACAAACGCACGTAGTATTCCAGTATCGTTCACACGCGCGAAAAAATAGAATTGTTCAAGAAAATGTTCGATGTGCGCGTACGTCGACATGTTCAATAGCGATATTAAACATATCGGATTGATCAAATACGCTTGCTGTGGACGAACGCTTGAAGCTGCAAACCGCCAAAAGTAAGATAGCAACGACAGATAAAAGTCCTTTTTCTTTCAAACGATAGCATCTGGCTTAACGTGACGACCGCACCGCACCGACCGCAGAGTTTCTAATAACGTCAAGGTTATTCCTGCCGAGAGAGCGAAGAAATAGGCATTTATGCAAGAGAGGACGCTCAAACTTTAATACAGAGCAAAAAAGTACCTTCAACGTAGCTTTCGTAAACTTGCACACTTACTCCTATAATCTCTTGCGGCGTAGAAATGACCAATTAGCCGCGCCGATGTCGATTAGCTTTCATTTAAAGAACTGGAAAATGTATTTAATTAATAATTCACGTAGATTTATTATTATTATTATTATTATTATTATTATTATTATTATTATTATTATTACTACTACTACTACTACTATTATTATTAAACAGCAAAATCCAGATCGTATTTGATGCTCCCCTCACTATTTATTTTTGTTATTCACATAAGGCCTACCTGTGTGAAAATTTATCTGGGAATTCCATATTTTCATACTGGCCCTATATGGGCATTACTGAGGCATCCAAAGTAAAAGTTTGTCAAACTCACTCATTTAGGGTATAGTTTACTTAAATTCCCTAGTCACAGTCCAAGCAGGACCTAGTTTGGATTCCATTTTTTTCCCCAAGATAATTATATTTAGGCCTGCACAGTTATCCATATAAGATTCAATTTGATCTCAAATTTTCTCTAATAATAGTTTAATTTATAGGATATTTTATAACTATGTCTAGGCTTGAGTTTGATAAATCTTTATTTTGGATGCCTTAGTAATGCCTATATAGTAAGCCAATATTGTAAGAAATTTAGAGGAAATAGGTACAATTAGAGAAGCTATATAATGTCAAGACTGTGTAGCTAATGGCAGGACGAAAGTCTATCAATATACAGGAGACCAAACGGTTCGAATCCCAGAATGCTCTGATATTTTTCTCGCTTATTTCTTACAATAATACAATTAAATATGAAGTGCCTAGATAAATTTCTTCACGGATATATCAACTCTATAGTTATATAAAATATGCCCATGTTAAAATTTTTATACTCTTGGCTCAATTTTGAATTGTCACGCTTCTTTATCTAGGCTCCATCTGGGCCAAGTTTGAAAACCAATGTGGGATCTAGATATAAAAGCGTGACAATTCAAAATTGGGTCAAGGTAGGCATTCTAACTTGGGCCTCAAATAATGTAAGGATAATTAACTTGGGCCCGATTACAGTCTAAAAAGAATTTCCACACGGATAGTTTAATTTATTATTGTTGATTAGCTATATGCTTCTTCCTAAGCATCGTAGTTATATCGAAAAACTTTCGAAATTAATATACTTTCTAGAGAATTTTTGAAAATTAATTATGGAAAAACAACAAAACTCCGCACAATATATTCATATTATAATTGATTCTTATATTTAAAACAACTTAAGATTGTACTCTAATACAGTCTTAAGAAGTCATAAAACAACCGGAGCCAAATTACTATTCTAAATATTACTTAAAAATTAAAATTGAAAATTAAATTAAAATTAAATTAATTTAAAAAGAACTAATTATCAATATATTAGTTTAAAAAATCGTATGTCATTTTCAAATCAACATGTTTATATATTTTACAGAATATTGAAATAAAAGATGAAATCTATTTGCAACGTGATACTATGTAAAATCGCTGCATTATAAGAAAAGGATAATTTTCATCGAAGAAGTCGCCGTTTAATTAATTCGGTCACGAAGAACTGTCGGACGCAGCTGAGACTAAAAGGTTTTTCAATGCGAAAAAAATCATCCGGTCATCTTTGTACTAATCCTTCGTCGCCATCGCCTGTAAAACACTAATTACAGCTCAACAATTACAGCAGTCGCTTCCGCCGGTGAGGCAGTCAACGTAGACAAAAAGCTTTAGAGAATCCATAAAGCTGTCTCTCTCTCTCTCTCTCTCTCTCTCTCTCTCTCTCTCTCTCTTTCTCACGCGCGCGCGCGCGTATTCTGTACGCACGCACATTCTCTCCGAGCTTACTGAACTTTTCGCAAAGTACGGTGCCTCTGCAGCGAAAGACGACCGACCGAATCAGCGTAGATTTTGTCGTGCGAGTCGAATCGTCGCCGAGCACGTCGCGGACAATAGTTTCGCCAGTAATGCAATACGCCGCTCCCGGTTGTGCTTCCAGTCCATATACAAAGGGAAGAACTTTCTTCGTCAATGATGCGCCCTTGTACGAGCGCGAAGACAATTGTACACTCATTGCTAAAGAGAATCTATCTAATTATTATCATCATTTCCGTTTTCAATTAGGCGTACCAAAAGATTGCGCTCCGACTGATCATCGATTATAGCAAGATAAGGTAAATCTCAATGACTAAACTAATAAGAAAATATAATCAGTTTATATATTATTATTTATTAATAATTAGTAACACTATAAAAGAAATTAGGACACAAAACTTTGTTTTGTCGTAATCGAAAAATATTAACGTATAAATTTTAAAAAGAATATTTAAATGACATTTTATTAATATATTTACATTATGCCGATTGTACTATAGATACTATAGATATTGTACTATAGATATTTAAATTGTTCATGTTCTTTCTTCTTAATGTTCTTGCTTATGCCTTTTCATGCCACTATGCTTGCAGTAAGTTCCCGCATGTGCATTTAACCACAGAGCCAAAATGAGTTAAAATGTTTGTTATCTTTGTCTTTATCTATATATATTACAACGTGCATTACAATTAAAAAGGCGATTTGTTTATACATTTTTCGCGTAAATATCTATGCATTGTATTAAAATTTTTTTATAATTTCAGTTTCTTACAGTCATAAAAAACACACTACACATATTTAGATAAATATATTTAAATAAATATAATGCAATATTTAAAAAAATTCGCAAATGTAGACATTAGCTGATATTCACAATCCATTTTTATTTCAAGACCATCTTAAATAATATCTAAAGATACTAATACCGCTCTCTATTGGTTCATAATATCTTAAAACTACTTAAGACGGTCTTAAATAGAAGAACTAGAAAGACCAAAATTTTAATAATCGGGTACCAACTTTATAAAAGTGATTGTACTGCCTTATGTATTACTTAAGGGCGTGTTCGAATTCCTACTCGGATGCTCCAAGTATCATGTCATCCTTGGTTAATGTTCGATAAATAACAAAGATGATATCTGAGTAACACTCGGATGCGAACATATTATCCAAGATGGTAATAAGATGAGAAAATATGACTGTCCTTACAACAATTGAAATGAATAATTTTTTTGTAATAATTTACAATAAATTTATATTTTATGATTTAATTCGATACAAAATATTGAACTTCTTAGTTCGATCTTTCTTACTGTCATTGACAAATATAATATTATATAAATGGGAAATTTTAATTTTAATTTTCCAAGCAAAAAATCTTACATGAAGCCTATATACGTAACACATATTTATCTATAAAACAGTGAACGCATGAACTATAATCAAGAGTAAATTTCTCTATAGGAAATTCCACTATAGCAATTTGAATAATCTCTTGAAATAAGAGGATAAACTAAAAAAGATAAATACGCAGCCTCACTACGAGATGGACGCGCTATTCGTAAGAAGAAAGTTCTATAAGAAGGTATATACAAATCGAGTTGAAGAGATTCTAAAGTTATTTCGGAGCCTTCTAGGCCTCTAAAAGATTTGTTTTATTCATTTTGGAATGTGATAATTATGCCCATTTCCATCAACGTAGATTAACTTTAATCTCGGTTCAATTTACTCTTGGTGGAAATGGGCATTAATAATATTTTAACGATAAAACTGAATTAATCGTTTTTATATAGTTACGTATAAAAAATGTTTTTCTGATTTGATGTATATGTCACTAAAAGACAAATTCTTCTAACTTAAGAAGATACTGCGAAAGAGCAGGAATATTCTTTTGTGTAATTGTTGCAAATATATTATTAATTTTTCAATCACTGGATGTATTCATTTATTAGGACATTTATCTTATTCATATTCTCTAAATTTCTTAGGGCCGACTGTTCCATCTTCAAATAAACTATGTGGCAATTTACCTATCAGAGATAATAGATAAACAAAAAAGTAAAAGAAGTAAGAGTATAAAAGAGTAAGAGTAAACAGCTGAAGTTTATCGAAAGATAGAATAATCCACTCTTAGAGTAAAATCTCACTCTAAAGACTGAAAATTTGCCATTTTTAAGGATAAAAATATTATCACTTTTTTTCAAAGAATGATTCAATTTTCACTCTATCATATGTTTTTCCTTTTTATTATATTTATCTTACTACAATCAACAAATATTTACGTAGACATTTCGAGAATCATTTCGCAATTTTTTTTTTAAATTTCACTACTTTAATTAACAGCAGCTTTATTTTCACACATTTAAAATTGCATTTGAAATTGAAACGAGCATCACTTCACAGAAATTTCTGAAAAGAAAACCTCGCGGTTCGCAGAGCCTCTTAGCCATCGCAAAAATCTAAAGACAGGTGTGATATAGCGAGCTGATGCGTCAGAAATTATTCACGCAAATAAGGTATTTCGACCGCGCAGCCAGGCCAGTTTGTACATCATACAGTTTAGCGCGATGAGCTTCGATCACACTTGTTGAGGAAGGGAAGCCTTCATACCACCTCCATCCAACATTTCCTCCTCGTGCTGCTTCTCCCATTCTCTTTCTCTGCTTTTCCTCTCTCTTCCTTTTCCTTCGTGCTTCCTCTTTCCCTTTTTCCTCCATTGCCTCACGAGCTATCTCGTACAGTATGGTACCTCCATGAATGACCTTGACCTCACGTCGCATCCACGTAGTCCTAATGTTTTCGTCTAGACGTCCGATCGACGTGAACAGTTTGCATGATGATCTCAAATCGATAATTTTTAGAGAGAGAGAGAGAGAGAGAGAGAGAGAAAGAGAGAGTGTGTGTGTGTGTGTGTGTGTGTAACTGATACATAATCTGTATAAAACTGAAAATTAGTAGATTTACTAATTTTTTTTAAATTTATAGCCTCGATCTTTTCGTATTAAAATTTTCATCTATTCCGAGAACAATCTGTTTTTAAAAAGACATCCAGTACTTTTGGGATATCCTGCCAATTTCTAATTACTTTATATCATAATCCTATATATCGATTGACAATCTGAGACATATTGAACAATACACTGAAAAAATGTATTGTTTTCAACGGTAGTCACTGAATTGTAGAGAATTCAGAGGATTTTCTTCTGATGTACAGCATCAAGAAAATATTTTAAAATATAAAGAAATATTTTAAAATATAAAGAAATATATTGTATAACTAAAGCTGAATTTAAGATAGCAATTCTCTTAAAACTAGAAAATCTTCTGACTAGAAGAATCCGTCTCTTAGTAGCATGCACATCATCCCAGTAAAATTTTTCATATATAAGTATCTAATTATACTCTCTTGGAGTAAAATCTCACGCCAAAAAATTTAAAATACTGCCATTATTAAAAGAGTAAAAAATTTGTATAAGAATGGCAGATTTTTACCCCTTTTTTTTAAAGATTTCGCACTTTTGGAATAAGATGCACTCATTTTTCACTCATTTTAAAAATGAAATAAGATTTCTTTCCTTTGGAATGAATTTCATTCCAAAAAAAAAAAAGAGTGAAAATCTACCACTCTTATTCAAGAATGCAAATTTTTAATAATGCACTTTTTTAATAGCAGTTTAACTCTCTTTTAATGAAGTAAGATTTCACTCCAAGAAATTTAGAGATTATATAAACGATTAATTCAATTTTCAAGTATTATTAATTAGCATCCAAATTTGGTTCCAAAATGAACAAAAAAATAAATCTTTCAAAGGAAAAGTATATCCAGAAAAAAAAGTAAAGTGTTTAAATTGAAGAAATCATTTTTCTTGTCGACTTTTCAAGTTGAAATGAAAATATCTTTGAAGAAAATAAAAATTTACTTAATTTCAAGAAATAACGTTCAAATCAAACAAATTTTTCTTTAGAACACAGAAATTTTTCTTTAATGTACAGTATAGAGTAATGCACCGTATAGAGTAATGCACAGATTTCTTTAATTCAAATTTTTTTTTAATAGAAGAAACTTTTCTCGCGTGTATACACAGCACATAAATAACTTTAGAATCTCCGGGACTCTCCAATTCGATTTGCATACGCCTTCTTATAAAATTTTTGAATATTTTCTTCTTATGAGCGCATCCATCTCGTGGCGAGGCTGCGTACTTACTTCACTTCCTTTTATATTTTAAGAGACTATAAAAAAGTTATTATAATATATAGAATAATATATTGTATTATATTATATAGAATTTTCTATAGAGACATTCATTCTTGATTATGCATTCACTTTTTTATAGATAAATACATTACAGATATAGATATATGCTTCATGTAAGATTTTTTGCTTAAAAAAAATTATATAAATAATCTAAATTTTTAGCAATAAAAATTTCACTCCAAACAAAAAAGTGAGTGGCAAAATCACTACTTTAAAAATAAATTTTTACTCTTTTGGATTTATCGGCTTACTCTTATGTAGGGTTCATTTAAAGCAATCGATCGAATTGAATAGACAAAACGCAATCACTCTGATTTAAAGTGAGAAATGTTTTCGCAAAGCTCTCAACAGATGGTTCCCGTAAGAGAAATTCAAAGCCATGTATATAAAGCGAAGATGGTTAAAGTAATTAGATCAGTTTGCAGTATATAGAATATAGTCTATATATTTTCTTATAATATCTAAAACTTCTTACACAGAAGTTTGTAAGTAACTGTAAACTCTTTTTTTTAAAGAGAAAATGAATTCATAATTAAATAAAAATCATTCATTCTTCCCTTGGAGTAATTTATTCAGTCTATTATACTCTCCAAATTCATTCTTTTTTAATAAATTCACTCTAATTAAATAGTAACTTTTCACTCTGACCTTGCAGTAAAATGCACTGCAGCAGCACTGATTTAATTGCCATTAACGTTTGAAGTGAAATTTCAACTTAATGAAATTTCACTGCTAAATGTTTATTATATTATACTAAAGAGGAATTTCTTGCTTGTAAGTACAATATTTTTTTGTACTATTGAAATTCGATCTCTTTACTCTTTTGATTCTAGTGGATTTTCCTCTAATATATAACCTCATGGAGATACTCTAAAATGTAGAGGAATATAACTATGAGATGCTGAGTAAGTTGAAGTTTAAAATTACAATCCTCTTAATACTAGAAGAATCTTTTAGTTAACAGAATTTGCTTTGTAATGACATGCATAAACCTCAGTAAAAAATTTTTCAAATATATAGATAAAAAAATAATTCAATCTTATTGCTAAAATATTATTAATTAGCATCACATTCCCAAATATACACTATTAATAAGCAAAAAAAACTAATTCAGAAGCCCATAAAGGGACATTCTAAAAGAATTTCCAAAATTTCTCGCCAATGTGATTTGCGAATGCCTTCTCTTATAGGATTTCTGGGAGATTTTTTTCTTACGAGTAGCATATCTATCTCGTCACATATACTTACTTCTGACTTAGACAAATTTATATTCCTGATCATAACTCATGTGTCCACTTTTTTATGAAATGAATACGTATTATAGACATAGGCATATGATTCTTTTAAAATTTTTTTACTTACAAGGAAAGTTAGATGTCCAATTAATTTTGAAAAAGTAATGATTAGAAGTTATAATATTCTACCTCCTATTAATTAAAATGAGTGCCATTTACTCGAAAAATTTGATATTTGTTAGAAAAATGGATTTAAAGCTTTCCGCTATAAGCGAAAATGGAATTAAATGACATTTTTTCGTAACTTTTTTTTACTTTTTAGGTTTTTGGTTTTTCTACATACATGTGAATAATATAAGTGGAATGAAAAGAAAAACTTAGATCTCTATTTCAATGGTGGATGTTGAACATTTTTTTCATCTATTCCTCTCAAAGTTTAAATTGCGTTTGGATATTTGGTACATTTATGTACATTTATAAAGATGGTATATTTATAAAGGTGTATATGTATATAAATGTATGCACGTATAAAAGTACATATATTTTCTTACTTATTATACATTTTCATTACATTCTTATTATTTTAATTCGTAATATTGTTTGATCTATATAATGTATTGTAATTATAAAATTTTGTGCATGCGTGCGTGAATGTACGTGTATATATTATAATAATGTATAAAGAAAATACATGTATTTTTATACGTATATACATTTATACAACTTTATAAGTATACTACATCCAAACGCAATTCGAACTTCGGAAGAGATAAATAAAAAAATATTTAATATTCACCATTGGAATTGAAACCTAAGTTTTCTTTTCTATTGCTTTAATATCACTTATATAGTATTACTCATATGTATGTAGAAAAACCCAAAAACTAAAAAAAAGTTACGAAAAATGTCCTTTAAACTCATTTTCGGAGCCACTCGTAGCGGACTTTGAATTCATTTTTCTAAGGAATATCAAATTTTCCGAGTAAATGACACTCATTTTAGTTAATAAGAAATAAAATACTATAATTTCTTAAATATATTATAATTATAACTATATACTATAATTATACTATACTATAATTATAACTATATACTATAATTATAACTTCTACCGTTACTTTTTCTAAACGGAACATCTGGGTAACTTCCCTTGATAGAGAAAAGCCCCTTTAAGAAGAAATCCACGAGTAAAATTTTTTTGAGTGATTGTATTTTATACATTTTAAGATTATTACGCTCGACGAGAATAATCAAACAGTATAAATTATGTACAATTATAATTATATTATCATACGATTAACAATTAGTGTTTTTAACGTTTGAGAATTATGTGCGTTTAGGTAACTCTTCCAAATTCCCCTTTCTTTAAACCTTATTACTCCTTTCGTTTATACCGCCATTATTCGATCATTGATATCACGAAGTAAGATGAAAAGAGCAGACAGGCGTGAAAAGAAAGAGAACAAATGTGTGAAATTTTGGAGAACATACTTCGGACTGATAACGCATGAAAAATGAAAAAGACGCGTCGACATGCGTGAAAGAAAAATACAGTTTAAATAGCGAGGAGCTAACCTGAAGCGAATTCAAATCGTTTATTGGCTTTGGGCTTATATATTTATTAATCTTTGCGATGTGTGGAAGCGATGTGCAGTTTTGAAAAAATCATAAATCTGTTCTTTTCAGCTAAATACTTCTTATATCATTCGTTTTTTTCTCCTTTTCTTTCCACATTGGAGAGACCACTTGTTCGGATGAGAACAATAACATGTAAACTGCATATAAATATTGACCAGCTCGTCGATGAAACACGAATGTGATAAACATTAGCGCATCACTTATCGCCATGCGATTTCACCAAATGCGCAAAATCACTTTCATCGTTACAAAAGTTAAGCCGCCATAATCATCAATCGGTCGTAAACATCGCAGCAAAATCGCGAAGAGCGTGTATATCAAATTCTCTCATTCGTCACGCTCGTAAAGAAAAGGATACGACAATGGCACGCGTTCATGGCATCGCCCGGAAAATTAATGCGACGGAGAACGCAGTCGCGAAACCCGTCATGCAAGCAAGTTACAATCCGCGTTATCGAGGTGAAATATCCGCGAAATCGAATCGGTACCGTTCTATCACTTCTCAGCAACGACACAATACGTTTTTCTTTCTTTTCTTTCTTTCTTTTCTTCCCCGCATTCGAGATGAAATTGAGATATAACCATTAAACATTAGAAGAAAAAATGCAAAATGCTCTTGCGCATTTTACATTTTTCCCTCCAACGTAATAAAACAGAAAACGATCCAACACCAAATTTGAAAAATCAATATGGCTGCGTTCAGCAGAATGCAGCCATGCAACTGTTTTAACTTGGATGGAACACAGTCATAATGGCTGCGTTCAGCAGAAAAAGCAGTTTTGTAACTATTGTAAAATTCTTTAATATGATTGGTTTATATATTTTCAGATTCAGTGAGGGGAACTAAAGGCGACACCTCATCATTAAACAATCTTAATATAAATGGTTGCAAAAGCTTCTTTTTCTACTGAACGTAGCCAAAAAATTAGCCGACTAAATTAGGGGCAAATATTTGCGATTCTTAGAACATATATTCTATATATTATTTTCTTGGAAGGAAAGCTAATGCTAATGTCTGACTTTCGTTCCGTAACCACATTTCATAATCTTTCCTTTTCTCTTTTTTCTTCGTTTGCCTCGACAGAGAACTCGGTTATTTCTATTGATACTCCAAGAACTGATGTATCGCGTTTAAACGAGCGATAGGTGAAAGCGTTTTAATTCTGCGCCTCGTAACGCGAAGACGTGCGATTATCACCGTAAGAATTAAAGTCACTGTGTACAGAGCACTCCTCATGCGGAATCTGGGTCATGTCGCATCGTGTCGTGTCCGCGCTATCTTATGCTCGCCGATGCCAAATTCTCATAAGTTATAGTTAGTCGTACTAATAATGGTACTATCGTCGAGAGCGCGAGATGAGAAGAGATCGGCATTTCGGAAAATTGCGTACATTCGTAACACACTTGCGTAACACCGTAAAAATACTCATTGCGCTCTCGATCGTTTGAAGATCGAGATTTAATCGAGTACGCGAACGCGAGCGGATTTGTCGACGGATTCTACCAAGGCTGCGAACAAAGATTTTTCATTTCTTTTCAAGGAAACTAATTATACATAATGACTGTTTCTATCAATATAGATTAATTTTAATTTTGGTTTAATTAACTTTCTTTATCTTTTTCCAATTATAAAAATATTAAGAAAACCAAAGAGTAAGCTACATTCAAAAAAATGTAAGATTATTAATACATAAATAAATATATAAAATTACACAATTTATAGTAAAAATATCTACAAAAATTAGCATTTTTATCTCTAATTATATAAACTTATCTTTATATTAGACTAAAAATTACGATAGTATATTTTTTCATGTAAATGTAACAAATATAGTATATAGGGCATATTTCATAATATAGTATATAAGGTACGGCACTAGATGCGGGTCAGGCATTAGTTCCGGATTCTTATATTTCAATAATTATAGTATTTTCCATTAAATGTACAAAATTCTTTAGTATTTGTTTTATCTCTTTCAAGTGCTAATTGAATTTAATTTATTAGGAACAGCGCTATACATTTTATTAATGTCGTTAGCTAATTAAATGTGCAAGGTTAAGTAACGTATGTATCTTTAAAAATTCATTCAAAGTGTAATATCATAAGATATTGTCTTATCTTGATTTTTACAATAGATAGTAAATAGCATTAAATTTCGTGAAAAAAATCAATGTTATACTCAGTTGAAATTAAATGTGTCTGCGGATGTTTGTTTAATTACTATAACAATATTTTATTGCGTAAATTTATTATTTTTTAAGAAAAGATAAAAAAAGTACGCCAAGTACGCACTGTTCAGAAAAAGATTTTCTATAAAAAGGATTAATTTGTAGCTGTCAGTTAAAATCAGTAAAATAAAATTAAATTAAAATACAAAAATTACTTATTCTAAAAAAAAAGAAAGAATAAGGCATCAAATAGTAAGTGCGCTGCCCGAACAAAAAACTGTTGTACCACAAAAAGAATTTAAATATGTATAACTTTTTTTAAAAAAGGAAAAAATAAATCGTCAAATATAGATGTGCTGCCTGAACAAAGAACCTTGTACAATAAAAAGAAGCTGGAACAAAAAATTGTTGTACCACAAAAACAAAAATTTAAATGATATATATCAGTAAAATCAAATACAGAATACTTACTTAAAGAAAACTAATGAAGAAGAAGTCAAATATATATGCGCTGCCCGAACAAAAAGCCATTGTATCGTAAAAAATTAATATGTATAAAAAAGGATTTCAAATATGGATAAACTCGAACAAAAAATTATAATATCAAATTTAAAAAATTTAAGTAGCATATATTATACAGGCTCACAAAAAAAATACCCTGTGCTGCGATGGAAACCCAGTTATTCTAATGTATTTTGAGTCGCTGAATACGAACCTGACAAAATAGAACTATCCAAGATAAAATGACCCATTTTTTTGTTATTTATAATAAAAGATTTGATATCAAAATAGATAGCTCCATAAAATATGTTATAATTCCATAAATATATCTTTCTGAAACTGGCCCCTCATTTTCAAAATTTTGAAAAAATTAGCATTTCTGATCGCCCTCCGAAGAGTTCTAGAGTTCTCAATTTTAGAAAGAGTTCCGTCGATTAAAGTAGTGAAAACACCATTTGAAATTTCAGGGGGGAGGGATGGGAGGGAGAACTAAGTTCACGATTCCGAAACTTTGAAGAGCTATAACTTCTTTATCGTTCACTTTAACACTGATCTACAATATATAAGATAATAGAACTCTTTGGGAGGCAATCAGAACTTTCAAGAAAATACCGGATTTCCGAAAAAATTTGTTAAAAAAAATTGTTAAAAATTTTTAAAAAACTTTTTTTAGATTTCGGCCATTCTGTTATGAGTTCTGATAGTCTCCCAACGAGTTCTAAAGATTATTCTTAATAATGCGCTGAAATCAATATAAAAAATTCTAAATCTTTAAAATGTCAGATTTCGAATTTTTCCACTTCAAGACGCTAGAACTTTTTTATTTGTGCTCTCTTTTTTGAAAAAATTTTTTCAGAAATCGAATAAATAATAATCCAATAAATAATAAAAATATTTTCTTGAGTTCTGTTTGCCCTCCCCCCCCTCTTCAAAAGTTATATCAATTGCCTTATATGAATCTTCATCCCTGATCATAATGCTAAAATAAATGGTAAAGAAGTTATTAGTTTCGTGAACTTGCTCCTCCCCTTCTTCTCCGATACTTCAAATGATGTTTTCACCGCTTTAATCGAACTCTTTCTTAAAATTGATAGAGAACTGTAGAACTTTTCGCGGGATAACCAGAAATCAGCTTATTTTTTTTTAAATTTTGAAAATGAAGAGCCAGAGATGAAATGTATAGAATACATGTACTACAAACATGTAGCATTTTCTAAATTTCTTAGAGTAAAATCTCCATAAAAAGAGTTAAAATACTGACACTATTGGAAAAAAGTGAAAAATTTATACTCTTGAATAAAAGCCAGATTTTTTTTTTTTTTAATGATTCATATTGAAAGACAGAAACTCACTCCTCTTTTGGAGAATCTCATTTAAAAAAAAAAAGAAAATTTGTTAGTCTTATTCCAGAGTGCAAATTTTAATTTAATTTTCAATCTTTTTTTAATAGTGGCAGTATTTGAATTCTTTAAAGTGAGATTTCACTCTAAGAAATTTAGGGCAGTATTTATAGTCAGTTCTCTTTCAAGTCTGTCATAAGTAATGTCTTAAGACGCTAATATAGTTCTCTGATTGCTTCATGACTTCTTAAGACTGTACTTAAGACAGGTTTTGAATATAAGATCTGACTATGAATACCAGTCTTAGAGTAGATTTCATTTTAATTGCACTAAATATCCCGAAAATGAGTGCGTGTGCTTGTATGCGTGCGTGCGTGATTGAAAGTTTCAGATAAAAAGTAGTACGGTTTCGAGAGAGACGTATTTTGATCACGTTTTTTTTTTAATAGAGATGCCATAAAGATATGAAGTTACCTCCAATTCTTTAAATAGAATTATGATATTTTTTTTATAATATGATTATGATTCTTCTAATTAAAAACTATTAAGATATTAAGAGATATCAAAAAAATCAATAATTTTCAAATTTATTATTTTTTTCCTAACACATATTAACATAAAACATTAAACATCTCGTAAATTCCTTTTTATTTATAATCATAATATTAATTAATTTAATATTTTCATATACAGAATAATATAAATTAATATAAAAAAAGAACACACATAGTTGCTTTAAGATGGTTCTTCAGTAAAGTGCCGAAAATTTGGGGCCTTACCAAGACCCATCCAAAATTACAAATATCTACATAATTTGTACGAAATATTAAATCTACATGTATATCTTAATGAAATAGTATAGAGCATACGATAATAAATCAAGAGCTGCATCTTCTCATTGAATGAAAACAAGATGAAATTATGTTTACTTTTCGAGATTAAATTTATATGCAAATTTATGAATGTAAAGTTTTTCCAGAACGACCGTTGACCTCTTATTTTTTTGTGATCATTAAAATTGTAATTTTTTAAACTATTATAATCTCGTTTTTGAAAAAAGTTTATGGTAAGATTTGTGTGCAATTAGTCAAAGAAGCGTCTGTAAGCCTTATCTGTCACTAAGTTATACGTGAAAAGTTTCATTTTCAACATTTTTTTTCTCTTTCTTATTTCATCATTAATCTACCGTAGAATTTTGCTCTCTCCATTTTGGTACTTCAACTCGATTACATCGCGTGCATAATTTCGTGAGTGAATTTCGTGTGATATTTTAATCATTTTAATTATCGATTTTTAAATCCTTATTTCGTTATTTTATAACTTTTATTAATGATGGTAATACTGTCACTGTATTGTTGTCGCAGAGCTTTTGTACCATTTATAAAACCCGTGCATTAACAATGTAACAATATACTCTCATTAGAGCTACAGAATAAGGATCTTATTAATTCGAATTGAGGTTACTTACTTAACACTAGAAAGACCGAGGTAGCCAATTTGACTTCTCGCAAAATTCAAACTAATATAACCTTTTTCAATTTTGCTTCACGTGATATCCTTTTGTGACTTTTCATCATCATGTTCTTAATGTTAGTAAAAAAATTTTCAAATTATAAAAATTACATATAAAATGGTTGAATTTTTATTTAATTGTCTATCTAAAAAGAGCTATTGGAGCCAATTTGGCTCCTTCATCCAATTCTTCTAGTATTAAAGTTTAAGATTAAGTAGATTAAATTTACCATTATAATTTTGTTTATTAAAAATGAATTTGATTACAAAATTGTATTGCATTCTTTGCATACAGTTTTAGAGTTTGCTAAATACAGAAATTAAAGAATTTTGCATGTTTATATGCTCTGGATATATGCTATGCGTGAACTCTGGATTTATATGAAAAATTTTTCATATATGAACATAAATAAATATATAAGTTGGCCTAGAAATCATCAGGGTAATCGCCAAATTTATGTATTAAAGACGTATTTTAGTGCTTTCTGTCGATCGTGAGGCTTGTTGATATTTTTATTAGTTCCAAGGAAGTATTTACAATGTCGTGTTACATTATGAAACTCGTAAATATATGAATTCATTATTGATTAAATCGAATATGTGCAGCAAGTATTACTGAGCCTGTGCGTGATATCAAATGCTTCATTGTGAGGTTAAGAGACACTGTTTGACATCTCGTCTGATTTTGAAGTAGTGAAAACTTACATGAAGTAAATTGAGCTCCGAGTTATAAATCGAGATCGCAGTTTTATGTACACGTCACAAATTATTGTTTCATACAAATTTCATAGGTTTTTTTTTTACAACAAGCACTGATTCACGTAGTCGTTCGAGTAATCGCTAAATCTATCGATTACTGGGGATTAGATGGATCGAAAAAAATTCTTATAAATCGAATAATAATGTATCCAAATAAGAAAATTAGATCCGTAATTGTTATTATCTATTATTATTATATATTATTATAGACATTCTACCAGTAATCATCAGGCATAGTCGAGTTAATAAATATATACGCAAGCAAATAAAGGATGTCGATCACTGGATCATTTCTGTGTCGATAATTGGTACATCTAGAACAGAGATCGGCACTATATTCGAATAAAAACTAATTTTACAATTCTTTTCTATTGAAACAGCTATTTATTAAATATTTATTGAAAATTTGTAATAATGATAGTTCTGAAAAAAATAAAATATAAAAAATTATAAAAATATGTATACTATATATATTATATATATTATATATTTTATATAAAATTATATATATATATATATATATATATATATATATATTAATTTATGTGTCCGAATCATTCTATCGTTTGTATACGATAGTTAAACACGTATGACGATTTGTGGGACATATCCATGACGATTACTGGACAAACTTATGGCGGCATAGCGATAACTCATAACATTTGCGCCTTCTAATTTTTACAAAGAATTTTCTCAACAACAGCAGTAGGTAAAAGAATTTTAGAATGATGTTTTTATTCGTCACAAAAAAAATTGTTTTAAAATAACCTAAAATAACAGTCACTTTTTAATCTGAAAAATATAAATTTAGAAAGTCAAGCGTTTTGGTTAACATAACGTAATTACTGAGTCAACTACCTTATAATTATATATAAAATATATCTATACATGTCCATATATTCTTCTTTTTTTTGTTATCATTTTATATCGTTTATTATAGACAAAAATAATAATAATGAGAACATAAAAAATAATCAAAAAGATAATTTTCACATTTTTTTCGCAAAATCAAGTTTGAAAAAAAAATTGTAAATGTAAAAAAAATTGCTCATATATAATTGTATCTAATGATTTATATATATATATAAGCATAATTATATATAAGCAATTTCTTTAATTTCTCTACTTTTTTTTTAAACAATATGAAAATTATCCTTTCAATTATTAATAATGACCTTTTGTTTTCTCATTATTATTTTTTTTCTTACAAACAATAACTTTACAAAAAAAAGATTTAGGATGTATGGATATATTTCATATATAATTACACATATATGAAAAATTTTTTTATAGACATATATATATATATAT
>Ga0157363_1000762_pt1 | contig 25304 bp, 9 predicted proteins | sample AttsexASBM1_FD_111477 | JGI IMG/M metagenome (GOLD analysis project Ga0157363, IMG submission 111477) | Fungus gardens microbial communities from leaf cutter ant in Ribeirão Preto, State of São Paulo, Brazil - Atta sexdens ASBM1 | ecosystem: Host-associated > Fungi > Mycelium > Unclassified ... | reverse complement strand
TACTTATAATTCAATCCTATACGAAAATACGTTCTAGATCTATAATCATAATAATGTTTGACAACGCGAGATATACTCTTGATATAAGTAAATATTTGTGCACCATTTTTGCACCAACAATTGGTAATAAGCGAATGTTCCTTCGTTTGCGAGCCAGCACGGGAACCGATAGTCACGTGTGACAACGATCGATCCCCACGAAATTAAGCGGCATCGGTCACGAAGTCACGTACAGGCTTCCGACGGGCATTAACTGCGATCGGGCTCGTTATCTTCGATGTTATCGCGTCGTCAGAGCAAACGTTTGCGTTACTACAAATAGTGAGCCGGTGAGTACTCCGACGATGACTTTAGCTAGATGTAGTTAATCCATCGATCAGCAAAGTATTACGAACGGAAGGTATCGCAATGATCAGTAACAATTTCAACGCTCGCGTTAAACTAAACTTGCGTTAAACTAGTGTATCAATAATTTCGTTATCAAATTGCAAAATAATGACATAGTAATATATATTTTTTACATCTAATTTAATATCAAAACAATAATCACGTAAACAATTTTTATATTAATAGCAATAATTATCTATTGTTCGAATTAAATTTAATTATCCGCACAGATTTCCAATCATGATCGCTATTATTGATTAATTGTCGATGAAATTCTATTTTTCAAAAATAAGATAAAATGAAATTAATGCTATAGTTGATAATCTTATATTGATAACATTCATGTAGGATAGCATACATATGTTAATACTAAATGAATAATTTAATTATGTATATATAACAGATTATTGATTTGCAAATCGAATCAAATATAGCATAATACATTATTAATCCACGAGGATTGTCGGTGGTTTGCGAGACTAAAGTTGTTATGAAATTGATTGGCTGTTAAATTATGAAATATTTTTTTCGATCCAATCTATGCAATTATAATAAGTTTTTAAGATCCTTATATTTATTTTCTTTTTATAAACAGGAGTTAGCTCTCATTTTATTTCAGTTTGACATTTGTGGGCATCACCTACATAAAATATCTTTTTTTATTTACGCTATTTATTAAAAAGTTGTATAAGTAGCACTAGGTCATTAGTTCAACCAAATAATACATTGCACAATTTACGAACGAAAAATATTATCATCATAAAATAAAATGCACGGTTAATTGACATTTTAATATCACAAAGTAAAAGAGGTCAACAGAAAGACAAATCAGGATATACTATAAAATCATTATGATTGATTTTGTGTATGTGTATATGTGCGTGTATGTGCGTGCGTGTGTGTGTGTGTGTGTGTGTGTGAGAGAGAGTGAGTGAGGAAGCATAATCATGGACACGCGTTCGAGACGTCTGATTGTATTTAAATGTCAAATGACATCACTTCGGACAAGTCTCGTGAATTTGCGCCATTGCAGCATCTGTGATGAATACTACCTAATTATTTTTATTACCCAGTGATCACCAGCACCATGCAAGTACCACCATAGCGCTTTATTAATGACGACATTTTGCGCGGGAATTTCGAGCTTTCCGCAAACTACAATCGTGCACCTGAATTTTTTCGACGCGACACGTTTCGCCATAGCTGTGCAACGGTGCCATGCAATTAGCGAAACCGCAGACGTAATCGTCCCGTGAGATTGCCCAATTTAAATAATGTTTACCCGCCCCATGCTCTTTCATAAGTATAAATAGAGAAGCGTCCCCCTTTTTTATTCGTTCGCCAAAAGATGTATAATGAAGCGCACTTTCGTGCAATCAGATCAGTTTCTGCAACTAACTATCAATTATTTTTAATCAAAAGCTAATTTATATTTGAATCTGTGTCTTTTAAAACTTGTTTTTCAAGATATGTATATAGTAAATTATTCTTGTTCGTCGTCAATGCGATTACAACATAAAGAACTTGAATTTGTCTGGAATATGTCTTACCGTAAACAAAATTTTTTATTTGAATTATAAAGCATAAAGTTCTGTTATGAAATTTTAATTATGTATCATGAAATTAGATATATCAATAACTTTTATCCTATCGTAAATATGTAAAGACTTGATTGCGGAAGAGTGCAAGTAATTTCAACTTTCTCTCATTCTCACTTCTAATATGTCAATCAATAAGAGTCTGTAAAATGAGCGTGGCTTTCGAAAGAGTCTCTGAATGCTTATATGTTTAGTTTCACATCTCTCTTGCATTGTTTAAAAGCGGGAAATTGTTATACACCACGATGGAATAATATTGCGCGATAAATTATTCAACATTTCTACACACGTTAATATGTCAACAAGATATACTACTCATTATATCAATTAAATAGTTGATAATGTTTCTTTAATATCTTCCTGTTTTTATCCCGTTTTCGTAACTGTACTCATCTCTTTAAGGATATACGTATAATACCTGTGAAACTCGCCTTCGGGTTCAAAATGAGCTCCTTCCTAATTATAGGTTTCTGGAGAAGCTTTCTCGTCTTTCCCAGTGTGGTTTCCCAAGTTTGCAATTTAAAGTCGAACAAACTGGAATTTAGATACAGAAATAATTTGATCTTCGTTTCTACGACGCTGCTGGTCGCAATCCCGTCGAAATGGAACGATTGCAACGCTGCACGCTGTATTCTTTCATTATGTGCCTCGGCGTACGAAACCTTTTGGCGTGACGAACTCCACTGCGGAATTCTACTCAGATCTCGAGTTTTTGGCAGATATCCAAAAAGCCAACCGAGAGTTTTTTTTTATCTTTTCTTTCTTCCTTTCTTCGTGACATTGAATAGATGGATTTATATGTATGATGAATAAACGCGTGTCCCGCTACCGCTGTTTTCGATGTTTCCTTTCGCTGTATTTTAAAACTTTCCCGATAACTCGTGGTCAACTGAGGAAATTTTTTTCCCTCGACGGGAAAGCGAGAGAAATTACTCCTATCGACTAATCACGAGTCATGTATATATTATACGTCACGTAAACGCAGTGCTGCTCGGACGGTTTTGCATTTCAAATGCTCTTATGAGAAACGGCTCGGAAAAACTTAGACTTTTACTATTATATTAATATAATATTGAATTGATTATAGCTCTATTTAAGAGTTTACTAGCAACTACATTTTTTTAATTAATAAGATAATTAATATATATCGTGATATACAATTGAAATATATATTAGTTTAATCGGTGGAAGTAATAAAAATATCCTGTAAGAATGAATAAAAGATAGAATAAAAGTACGAAGACACTCGACGCATACAAAGCTTCCGTCTGATTATTTATATTGCCTAATTTGAGAAATCTACTTAGGGAATCGGGTAATCTACGAGTAAAGCACTTCTCGTAATGATCTCGTTTGCTATAGGACGAAGAAGCGGAACTTTCTCGTTTCAAATCGATTGGCGCAGTTGGAAACGCGATAAAAGTCCTATCTAACATCGGCGAGACGGATTATTTCATAGTAATTGTGAGCTTCGCAAGGCAACTCCGATCATTGATGTAAATGAGACGAAAAATAAAGCTACAACTTAATTGAAACGATCCCCCGTAATCTCGTGTGTAATGCCGATGTGTATTCATTAGCAAAAGATGTTCATAAGCTCTCTACCTCTCTGATTTTTATGAAAACTGATAGCTTTGTGCAAGCAAATATAATCCTGATGAACTTTCTTTGGTTTTACTAATATCAAATTTTAAAGTTTAACCGTAAAAGTTTAACTCTTAAGATGTATTCTGTTAATTCAATTTTTTATTATATATCTACTTGTTTTTTTGCTGTCTATTATATCACATCAAAATTATTATTTTTTTACAAAAAGGTAAAAAAAAGGCGCCAAGTGTACGCGCTTGTATGTATGCTACTTGAAAAAACAAATGAATTTTTATTCCAAACCTATTCCAAACTTATTTTCCAAACTATTAAAGTAATATTTTTTTTCAAAAATATATGAAACCTTTAAATTGCGCCAATTATAAACAGAAAATACATTTTGTTAAAACTAATGTTGTTTAGAACTATTTTTAAAGATTAAAACTCAAGAGGTCTTTAATAAATAAAAAAATTTTCATTGAGAAACATTCATTGACATTATTAACAATTTTATAATAAAATTTTTAGCGTTAGTTTTTTTCAAATTAAGCTTTCTACATATTATATAGTTAATATAATTTTAAAGAGATAAAACGGAGGTGTCTCTTAGATAATTGTATTTTGTTATATAATTTTGTTTGAATAAAAAAATAAAGATATCAAGTTTCTTTCAAAGTAATATTTAGAAAGAGGGAGAGAGAGAGAGAGAGAGAGAGAATTCTCAAATGTGTGTGTATTTTTTCAGCAATGTCGCCGGCAGGATGCGGATGGTATCTTTTTCGACGGTGCTTAAAGATTTCTACAACCTGCCATGATGATGTAAAGTTCACTTCATAAACCCCGACCTAATTCGGCAGTGTAATAAACCCGTAATGAAACGATAGCCTCGTATGGGTAATACAAGTGAACTCGACTATGTCGCTCGCACGTGTCGAGTTATCGTATGCAGCTAGGAAGTTGGTGGCTGAAGTGCAAGGTTAAGAGATTGTATCCAGTGAACGGGAAGCGGTCAGATCGCGATGATGTAGCTTGCAGTAACCGCGACTTTACGATAGACGAAAACAAATCAACGGCAACGCATGTCATGTTATTAAAATTCTAGTTTAAATATGATCTATGTACTGAGCTGAACAAAGTGAATAACAATAATACCTAATTTTCTTTGCGAATACAATTACTTATATTAATAATTAGTACTTGTAACTCAGTACAAGTTGCTTTGTTGAATAAATAATGTGTAAAGATGAGACGAATTATTTTCAAAAGTGAATTTCCCAACATTAGTATAGCAGTTAATTATCGTCACTATCATAAAAAAAATTGTAAACAAATTACATTATTATAAAAAGTAACGGTAAAAATAACGACATTACATATTATATTTTCCATCCCTGCTAATTATCAATAAGCGCAATTTTCGGCTTTAAAAATGAGGATAGGAATTCATCATTGATCTTCTCTTGTAGTCCCAAGGTGCGCGATTACAATCAGTTGAATTATAAATGTCTTAAATGTCTACCGTATCTCAAATTCCTATACCTAACTCCTGCATTAATAGTGCTTTACAAAGTTACGCTCTAGAACTTACATAGCTTAGAGCTATTCGGCACGGTGAGAACGTCGAATAAGATTTAACGCGAGTTCCCGCGGGATTCCCAAACATGTTACAGCACGAAATCAAAACGCGATGTCGTCGTCGCGATCAGTCAAATCCGACGTATCAGTCGACAAAGTGTATATCCGATTCCACGACGTGTGTGCTGACGTCTATCCTCTTTCACCGAGGCTGTTCTTCGCTGTTGCCAGTATTATTTTACCGATGCTTATCCAAGAGAATCTCCGTGTCTCCGGCTCCTTTCTCTTTCCTAGCTTTGGTTAATACGCGCATTCCGCACCGCTACATAAGCGCGCCCGCGGCAGAAGAGACGACTACAGTATTAGATTACCGCATAAGCGGCTTATTTATCGCTGCGTCGCCATCGCATCGGTGCGTGGATTCGCCGTTCGTGACAGGCGCGCAATCAGAAACAGTCGTCGAAACGGGAAATCGTATTTTATATTTGTGGAATATTTCCACAAAGATCGAAAATACAAGGCTCTATACACACACGCACACACGCACACGCACACGCACACGCACACACACACACACACACACACATCGGTCGCATATTATCGATAGATTCTGATTGACTTTAATCGACGCACATAACTCGCTGCATACTTTAGCGCTGGTGCGAATAAAGGTGCGCTGAAGAATCTCTACGCACGCGCGCATAGTTTGCTTCTCAAGTTTATCGCGATGCCAATGGCAGCGCTTCAATTTAAATTCCATCCAAGTGGATTTGTTACAGATCGTCACAGAATGTCGAACAGCAGCGAACGGAATTTGACGAACGGGATAAAGTATGTGAATGACCGCTTGCCAGTGAATGACCACGCGTACAAATATATTTTAATTCTGAGTATTTTTTAACAGAAAAGTATGACGTTGAATTTAATGTTTAAATTACGATAAAAATAAATGTTTATTAAAGCCAATAATTATTCATCAATGATTTCATTAAAGTCAGATTCATCACTCTTCTTTTGATTTTATGTAATATACCTTTACGTTTAAAATTTATTCAACGATATATATATGAGGAAAATAATATTTTCATTGAATAAAATTTGCTATATAACGGTACTTTTTAACGTTAACGCATTTTAATCATGTTAGTATGTTCGATTCATTGACTGTCAAATTGATATCGACATGCCTAGATAAGCGATATTTTTCATATAAAGAGGGAAATTGTAGAAGAAATGAAGAATAAATGTTGCAAGAATAAATTGTTGCAAATAAATGAAGACAAAAGCGATTGAGGTTCATATTTTAGAACGCTGATCGCGCTCATTGTTATTAGTGCGACTTAGGAGGAGTAACGGAATCATAAGCTATCGAAATCGCTTCTGACTGCTAGCTGAGTTTGACTATAAGTGAGATATTATATGTACTTCCGCTTTCTCTTCCTTCATTCGATGTTTTGCTAGCTAGTTCCCATCGTACAGCTTCTTCGTGATCTGTTGCGCCGTTACTGGAAACAACCGCGTATAGCGATAGAAAGGGCAAACACGTAAAGACCGCTTAAATTCCTTGGCTTTACCGGAGCTGATTCTCTGTTCGCCAACTTTTTTATGAGATATTGAAGCGAAATAGACAAAGAGGGAAAACTCAAGTTTGTGACAATTATTCAGATATTGGAGTTTAATTAAATGATACACATAAACAATTCGTAATGCGCTAACCATCTTATCCACTTTTATTTCAAGAATATAGAATAAGATTACGTAATATATGCGTATACGTAAATATAAAATATGATATAATAAAAAACTCCATATTCAAAAAGGGTAATTCTATCATAGGTACGATATTCTCAAAATCGAAATATTGAAATTAAATATTGACTTCGAATGTGAGACATCGGCGGATTGAGATGTAAATTTGTGACGTAATTATTTTGTTAGCTCCTCTGTTAAAATTATAATTATGAATTATATCATGTGGCATACAAAGCTGTAAGCGGTTTCTGATAATAGATATTCAACAATTACGACGGGTTAGTTATTTTTGCGATACGTTATGACATAATTCGCCCTTCGAATTGTTCTCGATAATGAGTTTGACATCACTCATCGTTATGCTCGTTATCGAAAATACGCACTCGTTCTATTGTAACCAAAATTTGAAATCAATTCAATTTTCCGCATACACTACCAATTATTACTAAAGTGATGAATTTGCAAGTATTTCGACAATTCGGTTACATAATTGGATTTTAAATAAAATATGTCATGTTAATGATAGAATCAATTATCTTAGATTTATGACAAATCATTAAGACCTCTTATTGGTTTGCTTTTTTACTGATTAATAGCGTTCGAGTGCAACAGGCTTAAATCTATCTATAGTCGAAGTAGAAAGAAGTAAAATGACGTCACATGCTCTATTTTGATTTTTAATTGGAAAATTATGATATTTTTTAATTAACCGACTTGAGTTAGATTCAAACTCACGACACTTGAAAACGCTACAACAATGAACCGAAAGTGATTTAAAATAATAAAAGTTGATTCAAAGCGTGTCTCTTTACTGTGTAATTCGTCCAACATTAACGTACTTTTCTTCAGTTTCGTGGCCAATATAATGATAATTTGCAGCCGCATTAGGGTGGCTGAATAAATCAAAGTCAAGTTGTCATCATCATAAAATTGAAATATACAAGTTATATAACGAAATTACAACAATAGTAGTAAAGAAATTTCGTCGTGCAATAATATGATCGTAATGCAAATCGGTGAAAGTAGCGTCACATGAACAAGACTACTATTTACACACCCTAATAGCGGTAAAAATAACGGCAATTTTACTTGTTAAATATAGATACGTGACTGTATTTTATCCGTCTCATGTATTTAATCATGATTTTAGAAATGCGAATTATTTAAAATGATTAGTTTATATTGTTTATATTTTTCACACGATTATGCGGCAAGTTATTTATATAACGATATAGAAAATTCGTAAATTTTACAATATAAAATATTCAAACAAATTTACAAAAATATTCAAACCTTTTTCGATTCTGAAGTAATATTTGTCTCAGAGTCTATAATACATAAAACTAACTTACCGTCTTTATATAGGCGTTGCACTTATAAAATAAATAGGCGTATGTATTTACTTATATTATCAATCACGAATGATAAAGATATACATTAATATTGAATTACAGAACTGAATCGGCCATATACACACACCATTTCATCAATAAAATACATCACGCTGATGTTTTCTAGACTCTCTTAGAAATTTTTTCAAAGTCAGTGAATAAAGTAATGCTGCATAAAACCGAGTTAAAATTTTTATCGTTATATTATAGCGATGTCATCGTAATCTTATCAAAGACACTCTGTGACCGATGAATTATATTGACCGCCGCTGCGGTAAATAAAAGTTGAGTTAAATTTTACCGGAAACAATCAGATTTCTATTGCACGAGCATACCGTAATAAAAAAACTGCAGTATAGAGAAAGCCGCTGAACCTGGCAACGACCAGGCGGTGACTGAAGTCTGAAACCGGCACGGCGGCCAAGCGATGCCGATAGCCGGCTCGAACACCTGCGACCTGCAGATTCCGCGGAGTAGGAGAAGGTGAACCAGGGAGGAGAAGGTGAACCACGAAGAAGGAGCGGAGGCATACTCTCGATGGCCTTTGCGCGAAAGCAGAACCTTCGGCTCGTCCATCAAGAGATTGCTCAACGTTCGACATCGCGATCTTTTCGTGTATAATAAGCACACGTTCGGATTCCATGTAGATATTCTCTACTCTCTCTCTGGAATTAAGCTGCGAGTAACAACGCTATATCGAGAAGAGTAACTCGAGTCGCTGAATTATTCTATGGAAACGCAGTTTGCGTCGCATCGCGAGGAATACATTCGCGAGAGGCACTTCGGGCTTCCACGGCTCCAATCTCTCGGAAAACCGCGGAAACCAATCTTAGAATACATATATTGTAAAATGCATTTTACGTACGTTTAGTTGTCATACAAGTAAAATCGCTATCTGAAATAATCTGAAATATCGCGTTTCATCTTCGTTCTGGTAGTAATAACGCCGGTTGCAACGATTTTATTGACCGCATGATATTTGTTTTTTTCGCTAAATCAAGATAAAGAACTTAATGGCATAACATGAATCTATGCTTTCATTTAATCACCATTTAATCATCATCGACATGAGACGGTAGAGTTAAGAAGTGGATAATTGCTTGATTAGTTTCCACGAATACAAATGTATTCTTGCTAATCCGCAATGGATAATTTAGTTTCAATCGGAAAATAATAATGTACGTAAAATTTACGCGTTTGGATTTATGGAATATTTCGTTGAAAAATCGATGCAATATATCACTTCCGAATGAAATGGAATCGTAATATTTTGCGAACAAATTTATTTCGTAATTAAAATTCTAATATTAAATTTTAATATTTTTTAATATTTTTTTATTTCGTTAGTAATGACGTTCAAAGTTTTTAATATTAATTCATAAAACTATAATTAATATAAAATAAGAATTGTCAGGATTCGACGGTAATCTAATCTAATCTAATCTTAATTAACACTAAGAACAATATCCTGTCACAAACCGATTACGTCTATGTTTCTTGCAATGTAATTTTCTTTTATAAATATATTTGGCCTTTTCTGAATAGAACATCGTCTTTTTAAAAGATGAGTGTACATGTAAGTTTACAATATAAGACAGTAGCAAGCGTGCAGAATAGGATAATCGCTATAGCGGTTAACGTTTGTGAATCAAAAGCATTTTAGAGATTAAACGATGCCACAAAGCAACTGCTTTCCTCTGCAAATTACAGATCTTCCAGGTACGTAATTAGCGTGTAATGATGTAAGGCTGTGTATCGTTCCAAAGCGCGCGAATATGAGAATCGAATGCCAGCGACATGATATACGTAGAAAATTATACGTACTTTTGCGTTACTACTACTATTGTACAATTTCAAAATTTAATTACCTGGAAATTAACTATTTAGCAATTTATATTGTAGTTTTTTAATATATACATGTAAAACATTTACCGTATTTATATGAGATTTTTCAACTCTTATATTCAAAATGTTCCGTAACTTGCAATTTAATAACAGATTCTTAAATAAATTTTTATAAGTTCAATTCCTTTTCGCTTATGATTAAAAACTATAATTGATATTTTTGTTCAAAATTAGATTGATTTACTAAAATTACCAAAGATTCGATATTTTTACACAAGATTGAATTAATTTGATAAAATTATCGATGCCTTGATATTTTCGTTCAGTCCAATTCATTAACAAATTTCTCAATAAAAAGTAAAATCACGCATTTTATAAGATACTCTATAAATAAATCTTCATCAAACTTAGAAAAATATGTTAAAAAATTTTAATATTTTATGTGCATTCGTAATATGCAAACATAAACATTTCAAATGACATACAAATATTAATCATGACTATATAAAATTCCGAAGGTAATTTTATAATTTAATTAATTCATATTTTCTTAATTGTTATATTATTAAATAATTAGCTGTAAAAATATATAAGATATATTTATAGCGAAAAATTCAAGAATCGAGAAATCTACAGAATCTAAATCGATTTCGCTGTCGTCACAAAATGTTTTTCAATATCAGTCTGGATCACGTACGCTCATTACCGAAAAACAATATAAGACGTTTGCTTTTGTAGAAACGATTTCATTTCAAGATAAATACCTAGAACGGAACCTAGCAGGATGAAATGTCAACCGACGGTCGTCTCACGTGATGTTTTATTTCGCGATTGAATTCTGCTCGTGCGATACTAATAAATTATGGTCGCGGTCGCAGGTAGCCGATATTCCTGCCAACAAATTCCCCGTAGGTACAATCATATTTATGGTCTTCGTAATTCGAAAACCAGCTGTATAGAAGGAAGCAATTTGTTCGATTGCCGATACAATATTGCGACGCGGCGACGGAATGAGTTCGTTCGGTTTGCGCGAAAAAGCCGTAACGTATTAAATGCATCTTTTAGATACACTCGGACAAAACTAATCGCTAGTGTATATACGTATATTTCGTAAAAATGTAATATACTATATTTTAAATTTAAATTGAAAAGTCCACATACGATATAATTTAAGATTAAATTCACTGGAGAAGTGACTATATAAAAATATTTTTCAATGTTTAATCATAAAAAGATTATAATAAATATGAGTTTCATATATATTATGTAAAAGCTTTTAGGATAATCTTAATTAAAATCGCAATAGCGCATAATTCATGTAGAATAGCGTGAATAACGTGGAGAAATTGGAAATTTTTATCATAAAAGCAATAAGAGGGACGAGATTTTAGTCGCGATATCAAATCGATAGTGTCCTGAATTGTCCTGTTCGATTTCGCGAATATCCGTCCTCTGCGAATCCTGAAAGTTTCCAGTCGTTTCTTCTCTCTCTTTCGCTCCCCCCCCCTCTCTTTCTCTCTTTACAGAATGAAGGAAATGTGGAATTGCACCGAGCTCCGACTTCCGGCAAAGATTACATTTAATCAAAATTAAGGATACTTGTAGACCATCGATAGTCCGAGAGGTCGGCCGATCTCCGTTTCATTTAGAACAGAATAGATCTAATCAGCGGTGGGATTTCCCGAGCGATTGCCGCTCGAAAGTTTGGATCACATTAGATGGGTATCGCTTTTCCGTCGAATATCCGCAGCGGAATTACACATGTCGCTGCCCGATATCGATTTTGATCTATAGCTCGCGGACTCCACATTTATATCCGGCATTATAGTGACTACCATTACAAATTCCTTTCTGAGACTTTCCATCACAAATACCCCGCGTGTTTTTCGTATAAATACTTGTATAGAGATATCACGCGCGATATTACAAGATTTATTATGCACGATAAAGAATACAAAAGTGCAAAGACATAGAGATGTCAAAGATGCATACGATTCATTGATTAATTGCCGCTTTAACAACTATTTTCTTTCCTTTAACTGCTATGAATCACGATATGAATAATATATATGCAAATCTCTGAATATGCACCTCTTGACTTGGACGCACATTATAATAAGCCCATATACGCTCTAGGGAATCATTGTCATCGCTATCCTTAACACGAGAATATTATCAAGACTTCATTAATGAAATGCATGTCTTCTCATGACTAAACATTTACATTCAAACATTTACTGAAACTGTTCTTAGATGTACATTTCGAAATGTACATCTCATCGAAACATGGATATCTCTTCATAGATTTGATAGAAATAATATCATTTCCAATATTTGCAATACTAGAGGGCTTGATCGAAATATTTCATTAGCGAAAAGGAAGCGAGGAGTTATTTTCAGACTTCCTTCTTGTGAAACTTTTTTCGGCGTAGCGCAAAGGAAGTCCGACATCACGTTTCTCAGCTGTACACTCGGCGAATTCGTAATTAATCTTGCAACACGTACAAACTTCAAATTCCCGATTTACGTCAGAGTAATTAATAAATCATAAAAAAGCATGCCAAAATTTCTAAAACATCTAAAACATTGTTCTTTCTGAATTGCTTCAATTGAATACCTTTTAAATATATTCACCTTTATGCTTCGAGCAGAATAAAGATATTTATTTAGAAATTGTTGTTTATCCTCCCCTTCCCCCTCTTCCACTTCCTGTCTGTTCTTTTCTCATCTCATGTATCATCTTAGAGTGCGTTCCATTTGACGCTTGCTTATAAATATTATTTGTCCTTGTTTAACTTGATAAACAATAAGGATGAAATGATTATATGAGCATCAAGTAGAATGCATCCTTATATTCCACTTAATAGCTTATTGTTAGTCAATCATTATTATAATGTATATAATTATGTATAAGGTATCTGAGTCGATAACCCATCTAATTAATTTCATTTTTTTTTTATTCCTATGACAATATTGAAGTAAATTAAGTGAGAATAAAATCTTTATTTTACACACTCATAAAAATAAAATATATTATCTGTATAGAATAATTGTAAGTAAACAAAAAAATTTTTTTAATTCTAATATTGAACCTTATTCATGCATATGAATATAATAAGACCCAAATAAAAAATAAATTAAAAATAATAAAGAAACTAAACATAATCTCTTTAAATCAGTTTTAAAATTATTATTAATCATTTTAATCACAAAAAGGAGATCCCTATACTTTTAAACATTACATTAATTTGGTCTATAATTAATCTTTTAATCTTTGGAAATTTCTAGCAATTTGGATGCAATTTTAGCTTTTTAAAAATTAGTAGCATTGAAAACCGTTATCTGATGCAAGTCCCCACATAACAAACAACAATAACTGTAACAATAATCACATAAATGGGACTTACTTAATTAGAGTTGTTCTTTAAAAAATATATCTACCAATTGCAAAAAATTAATTTATTTGTTATTTTTCTAGGAAGTTGAGTATTATACAATATTATATAATAAATTATAAAATAATATATACTTGGTAAACTTTAGAACAAATTGTTATAAAAATAATTTATACGCACTTCGTCACAAGTTTTCATTAAACAAACGTGTTGCTGCTGATTTTATTTCCCTTTTTTATCTCCTTCCTTCTTTTACATACATTTTTTAAATATACTCTAGGCTTTTTAAATAATAAATTTAAAAGGGGAGTCTTTTACATAATGCCTTACTTGCTCACGTATCTTAATTTATTCTACAAGACAATAAATATATTATATAACTTATTCTGGAGTAACATTATAATCGCGTAATTTTTATTTATACAAATAATATTAATTTTAACGGATATTTTGGATGTAACTTCTGTGTGTTATACTTTTTTCTGTCTACAAAGTAAAGTATTGTACCTAATGTTTGTCAAACACTTTTTATCGCATTTAAAAATCTGTATTATGCTCCATTCTTATATCGAAAAATTTTGATATAAAATTAAACAAGTACTTCATGTACGTTTTTCAATACTTTGATGCTACGTCAAATCGACATCAATTGGCCTCATGTATCATCGAGGCTGCAGCGACAATTTAATCCGTTAAACCGCAGGTTACATTGACGATGATGTGGTAATTGAGTTTCAGAATTTACGTGGCAAGTTCGTTAAAACGCATCTGTGTACTATCTCGATCGTTTCGCGATTAATAGTGACTCAACAATGATGTAATCAATCACGCGGAAAAAATCTCTATCCCGGATTTTGTCCAGATTACACTTTCCGCTCGATAGCATATATACACAATGTGTATATACAATACGCTAATGGAACTGTCGATTACCAGACAGCAGAACATTATGTTGCGACGAATGATACATTTTTTAATATGTACAGTAAATAATTAAAGGATTCAGATAACACCATTGGATTAGTACGCGTAATCGATAGACAAACAGCAGTTTAATACGTAATATCTTGTTGGTGTGGACCATTGTTCGCAGGTACTCTACCATGAATATCACACGTCGGCGACACGAGAATATCGGAATATCGAGGGCAATGTAGTAGATGTCAACGTGTCAGACGGAGCGTGAAGTAATGGATTGTGACATTTAGCAAGATTCATCGATAGATATTGCAATGTTATTTTTTGTGTACAGTCACATCAAGTGAGTTCCTGATCTTGAATCGATATCTTAAATCAACGCGAAAGTAAGCGTAAAATTGCAAGGTCTATAAAAATAATACCGACACTTTCCGTGTTATATCGCGATATAACTTATTATCCCGCAGGATGGAACACAAACAGCCTCGGTCGAGTTAAGAAAGCGGTTATTTTTAAAGAAAACATATTTTCGGACTCACTATTCCGGCTCGTTCAATACGAAACATAAAAAATGACTTCGGAAGGCTCATCCGATGGCTAGTTTCAGCTTTCTCCTCTCTTTGCGAAAAATTACTACATTTCCGAAGAGTCTCGACAAGTGCAACGATCATGGGCATCGATCTGCATCGATCGCTATTGGGAACTAAATTTGCCAACGGTTAAAAGCAATTTATTTTTGACTCCACAACTACAAGAGTAAATAAAAATTGCGTAGTACGCTTGTAGATCTTGCAGTTTTGGCATGAAACGAAATAATTTCTCAGTGTAATTTACTAGTGACAAGTATTCGTAGTTAAATACTTTTCTTGCGCATAGTCGAGCATATGTTCAATTTTATTTGAAAGAAAAAATATGTATACTACTGAAAAATTCTATTAAAATTATTTCTGAATTAATGTTTAATCTTTACAAAAATTATTATCCATAAGTATTATCAGGAAAAGTATTATTTCTAACAAATTACATTTTTTAAAAGCATAAGAGAATTTTTTTTTATTCTTTATTTATTTATTATGATAGATACCTATATCATGTCAAAAACATTTAATTTTGTCAAAATATGCATCATTGATCGAGATACTCTTTTTTAAAAACTATAACCCTTGTGAAAAATAATCCATTTGAGGATTTCGTCTACCTATAGGCTTGGCGTTTTTGAAAAATTACTATCCTCCTTCGAATTCCTTCTCCTGCTTGGCGTACCGATCATAGCCGTCGATCCGTATCGGTTGCCGCCTGCGAGTTAAATTCTCCGACGAAGAAGGAAGCTTCTAGGGAAGGAAGGAAGAGCCTCCCCATCCTAGAAATTCCATACGCAACCTAGAAAGCATCGAGCTACCACCCGCCGATCGAACGAGCTGTTTCTCCTCGGCCTTACATCACTTTTATGCTCGCCATATTTCTGACCGGCCAAACGGTCCGACGAATGATGCATTATTTACGACGAAATTCAACGAGAATCAACTGGATGCATCGTCGTCGTTCGTTAAAAAGATTCACGCGATTTCCTCAAGTCATATTCCGTACTAAATTACACGATTTTATTTCGTCCAATTTTTTCTCGCAAAAAATCAATTAATTTTTTACTCAATAGTAAAAACTACTTTTTACTATTGATTGAAAGCATATACATCTGTATAAAATAATAAATTTAAGCTAAAATAACTTCAAAAATTATTAATGCTATCAAAACATTAATTTTTAATATTTTTTACATAAAGAAATAGATATTTTTAATTATTATAAAAATTTCATTTAGTCAAGTTTATCTCTCCATGCATATGGAAAACTCCATGCATATGGAAGCTTTTCATTTTGACATCGTCTGATGATGTCAGGTGATGTTCTTCAACATTTTATTACGTTAATTAAAATCTATCTTGTGGAATCGTTTCTAGAATTTTTTTGAGTAACAGTTGATATCTATTTTATTTCTGGCAGAAAAGCGAAATAATGCATAATTATTCAAATGAAATGAATTAAAAATCTCCATACGCTACACGGAAATTAATCTCGTTAATTTCGATGCTACAAACTTCTCTGTCTCTCTCTCTCTCTCTCTCTCTCTCTCTCTCTCTCTCTCTCTCTCTCATTTTTTAACAATATATGAATATATAAAAAAATAAAACAAAAAATTTGTTGAAACTATGTCAATATCTTTATGAACAAAACAAAAGATTTGTCGATATATCGCTATCAATTTATATGTTTTTTATTGAAAAAAGGCATGACGTTCTATAGCTTTTATAATCCGTGACAAAATATTATGATACTATCTACTTTACATTCTATAAATATGTACATTTTATATTCGCTTATGTAACTATAAATTTTGCTTCACGATCATTTGATGATCAGTCTCGGTCAATTCATTGACAACTTTCCGGGCAATGATTATTGACAGTTCCCATAATTTCTTCTAACCTTCGCTCTGGCTCCACCAATGCTATATTCAGCACCTAACCCAGCATCGTTGAAATATTATCAGCGTTAAGGAAGGTGCTAGGAGCAAGAATATTTTCGATCATCATAACCAGAATATGACATGACAGACGAGTCCGTTATATAGATTTTATCAACTTTTCGCATTGCCGCTTATGGAAGATGAAAGTCGTTAGCTGACTCGCTCACAGTTTTATCTTCAAATGTCGATAAGAATTATTCGCAATTTCCGGATGCATAAACTGCAAATTTCTTACTCGCGTATTATTTATGTTTTATTTAAAGAATTAAAAAATTTTGCTATTACACTGCAAAATTAGAAGCCCTTAAATTTAGCACTATACTTTTTAAAATTTTTAATGAAAAGAATAATTTCACTTGTTGAAAAAATCAACTTTTCTCTCATTTAATTTTAGAGAATCATTCGTTAACACAATTTTTTTTCTAAATTTATTAATAAGAAAAAAAATAAATTTTTATTCACAAACGCATATTGATAAAAATTTGATATATTTTAGACATAAGTGATGTTTAATCGATTATGTTGAATAACGACATCTCAAGCATCTCAGCTTACAGATTACTGACATTGTACATCTACAGTAATGATAAATAATGCTTTGCGATCGATCAAATAACGTCGTTTTTATAACACTTTTAAGCTCACACGTACGATGCTGGAAAGCTTAACGACCTCGGCGACTCAGGCTTCGCCATCTTCCACTACGCCACCGAGATCGGGACGGTATAATGCAGATTTATCGGTACAAAACGATATTCCTGCAAAAAGCCGTGCACGAAGATCGTTATGGAACGACGAAGATATCGGGCTGAAACGAGCAATCAGTTTTTCCGTCGGCCTTTAACTCAGAATAATGTCCAGTTTTTTGCTGCCATAAGTCCTCCCGCAGCGCGAAATGTTCGTTGAAGGTATTATCCCGCTTACACACTTACTCTGGTTAATTTCCTTACCACATAATGTAGATTGTCATCTCACATCGCAAGTAAATGCGATTTCTACACGTTTATTTGCAACAGCTACAATAAATTGACAATTAATTGATAATTTATTAGTTTTGTTATTACCAAGCTTTTTTAAATTGCTCAAGGCTGTCGATAAAATTACTATTCAAATCAATAAAATTCACGGCGTTGTTCGAAGTATGAATGATTTATTATAAATAATTCAGAGAGAGAGAGAGAGAGAGAGAGATATTATATATTTTATAAATATTATATTATAGTTTCGCGCTAATAAATACTTATCACATAAGTACTTTACATTCTATAATTACATTCTATAATTATAAATTTCAATGTGTTTCGAGAACAACGTTAACATTATTCGACATTTCTATAGCATCGGCGTCCATCTTTCATCGGGAAGATGTGCGGTTACAAAACGACGATGGTGCTCCTTCGAGCGCGCAACGACCCTTCCTTCCTCTTGGGTTAATCTCGGTCGGAATAATTGCATCCTAGTACGTGATAGATGATGTCACCTCGCCGTTCGTAACCTCGTATTCCATAACTTCGCAATATGGTGCGCAACTTGCATCGAAACTCTCCAAGATCGAGGAGACGATTGTTACATGGCCGAGAAAGGGGAAGACAATCTCCGCAATATTCGAGAGAATCGCAAATTGGGTTTTCCTAGTGAACCAGCTATACCATGTGATCCCCTCGCGCATCGGTGAAACTGTCGCTGACTTGGACATGTAGTCCTTTCAGCAATAAGGATCGCGTTGTACATACAAATTATGCGTCAAATATGCAAATCGAAACGGAGTTCTATAGCGCTTTCCTTTCCACGTTTCTCTTCTCTCTGTTGTAACTTATTAAATTTTTAAACATGGTTGTAACGTTTCTAACGTACAGCTTTTAATTTCTAACGTACAACTTTAATTTCACAGAAATAGTTTAGTGCCACGCAAATACAATTGAACAACAGAAAATATTCCGAGTTACATTAAGAAGATCCGTTAATATTAAATAATTTAAATAATCCTAATATTTCACTTTAAAAAGTTAAACAGCCAATATATCCTTATAATATATCCAAATTAGCACTTTCTAAATCTCATAAGAGTGAAATCTTACTCTAAAAGACTAAAACTTGAGCCAATCTTGAAAAAATATTAAAATATTTACACTCTGGAAAAAAAGTGAGAAAGTTTTCACTCTTTTGGAGTGAGATTTTATCTACTTTTTTTGAAGTGGAGCTAAGCTTCACTTCAAAAGAATAAAATCTCATTTTTTTTAAGTAAGATTTTGTTTTCTGAAGTAAATCTCACTCCAAAAGAACTCCAACTCTCATTCCCAAAGAGTGAAAATTTGCCACTCTTTTTCAAAAACTGATTCAATTTTCTTTTAAAGTGAGATTCGTTCCAAAAGATTTAGAGAGCATGTAATCATATAAGATATATTATCATTACTTCAATTATTACATTCTTACGAAATTTGTAAGAAAGATCAATCAAATATATATGATGATATCGTCTGATCGTAAATACTCAGGGTTTGATCAACTAACCGCACACATTTATGCCTCTTGTATTAACTACCTGTAAAAATGCAATCTTTCCAACAAGAAGGTCAAACCACATCTCTCTCCTCGCGCGGTTTCGCGTCTAACTCCGACGAGTTGCGCGGTGTGTAATGGACCGTGAGCATCGCGCCGTCTCTTTTCTCGCGGATGTTATTTAGTAGGAAGTACTTATTCACGAGAGCAGTAAAGCGGCCATTATAAGTCTCCGGAGGCAAATAACCGTGGAGCTTACCCCATATCGCCCACTTTCATAAATCGTGCCGTAGAAGAGAGGCTGAGGGTGAAAACGAAAGAATAAGAACAGAAGATGAAGAGTAAAATTGGAAGAGATGCGAGGAATGGAAAAACGAGAGTAGCTGCATAAATGCGAACGCATATACGATGGATGAATGGATAACTGTAAATATGAGGGGTCAGGATGTAAATGTGAGAGCGAACAGAAGTCAATAGAGATATCTGATGAGAAGGAACAAAGAAACAGCGAATAATATTAATTGAAAGGGGGAAGCTTGATAATGAGCCCAAGTACGGCACTGTAGAATAAATCCGCGACTCGATGGCAAATAGGAAAGAGCAAAAGGAGGGAAGAGGAAGCCACGATGGGAATCTGGAAACGATGACTGAAGAACAGCAGAGTCTTCAACAGGGCTGCTGTACACAGCGGCGAAGTGGAGGCGAGGAATGGAAGAGGAAGATAATCTTGCCTGCACTGTTCTCTTGACCTCGGAGCACAAAGGCGCCCAACGAGCTGAAAACCGCCTCACAACTCTCTCTCTCTTTCTCTCTCTCTCTCTCTCTCTCTCTCTCTCTCGCCTTTCCCCTCTCCTCTCCTCTCTTTCTCATAAACCATCCACCGTAGTTTTGTGACGGTACATAGTTATCAAAAGCAAGTAAACTGGAGAAAATTTCGACTCCGCGATACGAGGCGACGCGACGACGCGCGACTCAACATTTACACAATTTTCAAAATGTATTAACTTGAATTTCAAGTGAAGTTTACAAACAAATTTACAAACTTAATGCTGCCGCTTCAATCAGAATCGCTGATTATTATATTCAATGGGGAATTGCGAAGCTGAACATCGTATAATATTTAGAGTAATATTTGAAGATATGCCACTCTCCAACGGATCGATATAAAATTATTTCCTATTATTATTCAAAACTTATACATAAAACAAAAGCACTTTATATATAACTCCGAATATTAATCGATATTAATTGACAATTAACAAGCTATTAATATATTTAAATATATTAATAGTTTGTTAACTGCTAATCGACTACATAAAATATTCCTGTTTTCCCGCTCTAGACTAAAAACAAGTTCTTTTTTCATCTTTTTTTTTCTTATTATAAATGATATTCTGATATTCTATTGATAGAATTTCTTGTTAACTCTTACATTTCTCTTGATATATCTATAGAGAATTCGCGATTGTCCATCCAATCTCACGAATCGTCCTTCCAGAGTTTCGATTTCGACGGTCGGCTTGGCAGCACTAAAACGGAAGTTTCATTTCAGTCCCTTCCTGCCGCCGCGCCTTAAAATTTTAAACGGATCGCTCGAGATACGGAATCGGGGAGGGGGAAGACTAGACAGCGTTCATGCAACTTTATCGGCGATGAAAAGCCGACCCTGACCTCGCTGAGGCGTGACAACCGACGCTCTTCGCTTTTCTATAGATCCCAGGAGATTTGATTTCCCTCGTTCCAATGTACTATCGTATTTTTCGCTCACGATGAATGACGCGACGGAGGAGAATATTCGCATATCTGTTTTACAAATTATCAGTATAATGCCATAATCTATAATCTAATGGATATCATCGAGAAAACGAAATAGAATAAAAGTGACTGAAATCTGCAAATAAAATAAAAATAAAGCAACAATTCCGAATCTTTTCAATAATAATCACTCTAATCTACAAGAGAAAAATCTTTGATAATTTCTATATCACTGTTTCAATTTGCACATATAATTAGAAAGGATTGAAAGTCGTGCATTTCTAACAATCTATCAAAAAGAAATATTCACCTATAATTATAACTTGAAATATATTTCAAGCAATAAATCTATTAAACAAATTTTCCATCAATAATAATTGTTTGTAAATGTGATTAAACTGTATATATCTTTCGATGATATATAAATAAATTGTTAAAAACAATCGTTAAAAATAATCTAATGAAATTGACCGAAATAATTTCGACGAAAAGACAGTATTTCATAATTTTTAACGGGTATCAATGTCGACATGAATGTCAGACGTTGACGATAAAAGAGGAAGAAAAGGAGAGACTTTATACCAGACTCTAGGGAACTCTCAACATAACGAGAAGCGGCGATTATCGACAGCTGTCGTCGACGTCTAGATTTTAGTGGCCGCTGAGTAGATCAAGTTTTGCAAACAAGCGAGAAGTAACGTGAATCAATAAAAAGAAACGTTTATAACGTTTTGAGTACATGAAAGCTACCGTTCATGCAATACAACTCGGTTTAATCTTTTCGTACACTCCGTAAATATATTGTAAAATCGGCGCAAGTTGCGGTATCACAATGAAACGTTTCAATATGAACTTCATATAACTCGATATTAATTATCGTTACGTGTAACGATATCTGCTTTGGCTCGACCAGTAACGTTTCAATGATAGCGGCATGGGCTGTATAAATACAGAAGGGAATCGATATATGAAATCTGTCGCACGAATTAATATTAAAGGGTTAACATGTGTGTGGAATCTAGGTTCAACAAATGCGCTCCGTTAATCACGATAACGCTCGTAATTTTACGACGGTATGATGATGTAAAGTACAAAGGTTGACATCGCTCGGTATGTAATCCACGCTATTTTCGCTTTGCGGGGCATTGAAATTCGTTTAAATTCCGCGGCATTATATATTCGCGACGTGTAATTCAATTTGCTAGTGAAAAGTAGTAGCACAAATGCACAAAAACCAATCGTTCGCGCTTGCGATTTTTTTATTGCTCGCGCGACATTATTACAATTCAATATTAATACGCTACCTCAATTTTACAGTTTAGCGATATATGCAATTAGTAATGCTTTAAAAATATGTTCGTAAAACAAAAGAAAATAAAATGTATCAGCAACAGTTATTAAAACTGCTTACCTTATAAAATTTAAATTAACGATTTTTAAACATATAATACCCTCCATAAATTTTGAGAACACTCTACGTTTTACAATTTTGTAAATAATTATTTAATTGAATATGTATGTATTTTTATTTCGTCTTTTTTCAATTAAAGATTTAATAACATGCTATTAAAATATGGAATTTTAATTAAAATGCGATTCATATCTGATTCTTCGGGGCCATTTTTACAATTTTTACGGAGTCTGAAATCAACATGCGACTCAAATTAGTTATCACTTTTATAGAAATCATTAAACTATTAAATGGATATATATACAACACAAGTATGACGTTGTAAAACAAGTGATATACATATAAACATTAGACCAAAGTCCAACATATTTTCGATATGTATTGGGTCGTCCGGAAAAGATTTAAATTTAATAAATGAAATTAAAAATTTAAATCTTTTGCGTTTCAATTTTCCTTCAAAATCGGCACGAACTTTCCGGACAACCCAATATATAAGCTTATAGGTATTCTAAATAAATGTTTATCATCATTTAGACATCTTACAAAGTATTTAAACCAAAAATGTATAGATTGCTGTTATGTAATGGCTTTCCTGTAAAACGTAGGTTGTTCACAAACTATATGTCAACATTATTCTGTGGTATAGGAAACGAATTGTTTATATAATCGCAAAATTCGCGATAAAGGCTCGCGCGATAAAAACTAATTGGCGACATAAAACATAAGCCGCAAATAATCGCGTCACGCAACATGCGCTACCGTTAACATGCATATTGCGCAACGTCCATCGTTACAATGTTATTGTTAGCGCGTAATCGTTAGTCCGTAGTCGCGTTCGTTATCTTTCGATACGCTCACCATTTTCAGGGAATAGATTCTTTTTAATTGCAGCGGCAGTGCACTCGGTGCAACAGCGAATTCGGAAACAACATACAGTATATAGTGCGTGAAAGCTTTTATAGATACATTTGCGTATGCCCGCAGATACGTGCACGTATTTTATTCCACGTTAAAATTTCTTTACAGTCGCGATCATGTGAAGTTATCGAAGCTATTATATGTTATAAACATATTACTGCAATCTCGCAATATCGTAATGTCTTACGAGAATCATCGACCGATATTATTTAAAAACAATTAGCGCCCCGTAATTTTTTTATACTTCTTTTTCATATAGTAATTGCATTGCTGTTATATACAATCCAACGACGACGGGATTGCTTTCATCAAGTGTATAGGATAATTCCGATATATATGCCGCACCTACCAAAAATTTATTTATTAAATATTATTTACTATGTTTATAGTAAACGAACTATATCAGTAAAAACTTTGTACTGTCTATTACTATGAAAAAAATATTAGAAATTCGAAATATTTATTTTTTATATTAAAAAATAAACTTTTTGAAACCCTTGCATTTTTTGCTATATATCCCATAGGGATAAGATATATGGCTACTCATAGGGGGAGGGAGACTCATATGTATGACTCATGAAAAATTTACAATAACAACAAATAATGCATATAAAAAAGACGTAATGACACAATAACTTACAAAATGTGTTTATAAAGTTTTATTAAGGAATAAGAATGGTAAATGAAGAATATGAATATAAAGTAATAAATAATAATTACAATCTTTCTACATATATATACTACAAATGTTATGACATGAATACATATTTCGTACAATGAGTTTATTGCATTTAGTGCACTTCAATCTGCGAACTTTGTATGCTTTGGGCATAAATCCCGCTCGCTAAAAATGCCACATATCCCAAACAGGTAGGACATACAAGACAAATTAAACAAAGAATACGAAAGCAAAGCATTTGTATTTTGCTATACAACATGCTTTACTATTCCACTACACATATCACGAAATAACCACTTTTACACGTCCTCATTTTATGTAGATTATAATTTATGATGGCGTTACTTATTACAATGACAAATTGATTTAACTCGCAATAATTTCATTAATATTAACAGTAAGAAACTGAAATCACAACACAAATATAACATAAAGATATGTAACAGAAGTTGCAGGAAAATTACCTCCTTTCCTTCTATTTTTTCCTTCTGTAGCGTAAATCTATCTCAGTGCGGCGTATTTGCCGGAGTTATCCTATATCTTTTGAATTAATCACACAGCGTTACAATAATAGATTGAAACGCGCAATTATATTTTTTGCAAAGAATTATTGTATTCTTTACGCGGAAGCTTTGAAATACGTTTAATTGCTGTGACACGACCCCGTTGGTAGTCGCTTTCATCGATTGCGTCCTTTGTATTAATCAAACGGCAGTGCAATAACGGATTGAAACACAACGAACACATAACTACGTCGTTAGCCGCGCAAATGGCTCAATCGCTACGTTACAACTAATATAAAATCGACGAGCGGTCGACGCATTGCAAGTAACGTTGCGGCTTATTAAATAGAAGGCGTGCAATGCCGAAAATGGCTAATTGCGCTCGCTTTTAAACAAATTTACATAAACATTCTTATCCTGCTCGCGTGATTTTTAATCCGGTTAAAAACGCTGAGCTATGAAATACTATTCAGAAATACTATTCAAATATCTCCATGTATCATTTTATTATATCTTTGTTTATAAAAATTTTTGACCGCTTTTAGTCTATTTTTAGCCCGCGCGAAC
>Ga0157363_1000761_pt1 | contig 25318 bp, 19 predicted proteins | sample AttsexASBM1_FD_111477 | JGI IMG/M metagenome (GOLD analysis project Ga0157363, IMG submission 111477) | Fungus gardens microbial communities from leaf cutter ant in Ribeirão Preto, State of São Paulo, Brazil - Atta sexdens ASBM1 | ecosystem: Host-associated > Fungi > Mycelium > Unclassified ... | reverse complement strand
TAGAAATTGTGTGTGTGTGTGTGTGTGTGTGTGTGTGTGTGTGTGTGTGTGTGTGTGTGTGTGTGTGTGTGTGTGTGTGTGTGTGTGTGTGTGATGTCTGGATGTGTGCTAATGGGCCGATTTCGCGAAAAATACATCGATTTCGCAAGGAGTAGGGGCGAGACACGAGGATGCTCTACGACAAGGGGTTTGAACTGTGGGGTGGCAGGTTCATAATCGAGCAGAGTGGCGGTGGAGGGCGCAAGGTATAAAATCGGACGTCGAGTCACAGGAGACATTCAGTGCGACTCTAAACTTCATATCGTCTACTTAGAATTTCGATAATCGGGAGTCACAGAAATGCAGGACAACAGATTTTTTATCTTCGTGATCCTTTTGGCATTTTCTACGTCTCTTAATCGTAAGTCAACATCGTGAATTTCACGATTAACTTCAAAATATACATTTCCTCTTTCGTTTTTTAATTATTAATGTCCTGATTCCATTAATTCGGAAATTTTTATTAAAAAATTTATAGTATATTGCATTTCTTATATTCAAAATTTTTATACTTAATTTATCAATTATCAAATATATTAAGGATTCTGAGTAACGCCTGAAACGCATGATGCATCATTTTATCCTTCTTTATTATTTGGAGAATAACAAAATAAATGATACATTATGCGCTTCATGTATAATTCGAAACGTACCCTAAGATACTTTTATAATATATTATTTTAAACATTAGCTAATTATTTTTATAAATTATACTAAAAGTTAAAACGTCTTGATAAATTAAGATCGGCTTAAATTAACCGCAAAATCGATTCACCTGGTCTAGATATTAAATTTGGATGTTAATTTAAATTTGGATGTTAATTTAAATTTTAATCTAAAACATACTTACACATTTAGAATTAAAATAATATAGAAGTAAAAATACATATATTATATAGAAGTAAAAACAGTTGATACATGTTATCCAATTGTTATTAAAAATGAAAATCATCATAGAAATTATAAATGAAAAAAATGACTGACAACGCAGGGAGCTTCTAATCTAATATTAAAAGTCGCAAGTTTTATTCTCTCGCGAATAATGTGCTATATAATTCATTCTCATTGAGACAAACAACAACTCAAATGCAGCAGTTCCCAACGAAGCGAGGTAAAAATGAAGTAGGACGGGGAATTAAAGTGCAAAAAAGTCATAGCGTGGATAAAAAAAAGTATTATACTGAATTCTCACAGGAAATCGTTGAGCGCCACGAGTGCGAGTGTAGATTAAATTGTTAGGGATTATGATGTCCGACTTTTGATGGAAAAACGTCGACGATGTTCTATTTATTTTGCAGTTGCTAGATGCTCGGTCGGCCAGCACTTCGAATCCACCAGAGGCAAGAAACTCGCATGAGTGTCGCATACTTTCATAACTTTTGTGTGACATTTTTTTATATTATAACTTTTTGTGACTAATTTTTTTATTGTTTCATACATAAATATCAAAACATATGCACACAAACGTTACAACTGTCATCAATCAAAACACTATGCTCTACTCATATTTTTAAAAATGTATTTCAAATTTTGGATGTTTTTTAAATTCTCTTGTGACGCTTGAGCGTATTACTGTACATTTAGATTGTACATTTAGTTTCTTTACGATGCTTAATATATATCTTAATTAAAAAAAATTAAATTATACAAATTTTTGTTTAAATTTTAGTAAAGAAATATAGATTTTTATTTTTCTTAATACTGTCCTGTACAAATAATTTTTGAATATACATATAGATTTTGAATATACATATTGTATATTTATAATTTTCTTTTTATATATAATAAGTTTTTTTTTATGTTTACAAAGCACGTATGTGTATAATAGTACATGCACAAAATAATTCGCTTTAGTATATATACACATATTAGATTATGAAAAAAATTTATTTGAAATAATTTGTAATGTCTTGTAATGTCTCTATTTCTAGTGTTTTTTTTTATTCATGTTATTATATTATTTGTGTAATTGGAAAATTATTAGATGCATTAGTCTCGGATAACTAATTGTGTTAGAAGAAAGCAGAAGATATTGTTCCAAAAAGAACACACAACAAAATAATTTCGATCATTTGATATTCTAATTATTTCGTATCGTTCACGTTCTAGAGGGTCAAAAATTGAAAATCAATGATAGACGTTCCGCTGGATTGGTGGCGTATCCAAGAATCGGCCGAAATTCGGAAATAGCGAGTTTTCCTAGAATGGAGCGTGCTTTTGGAATAATACATAAGCCCCGAATCGGACGATCCGATGAATCGAGCAATTTGAATCGATTTCAGGATTTATCAGCTGATGCCGATATGGAGTTCTACATTCCACGCGATGTGGAATCTGAAGTTCTTTTAAATCTTGATGAAGGTGTGGAAAATTTAGAAAAATAATGTCGGAATGTCAAAGAGTGCATTAAACCTTTAAGAATAATTTCTTCACATATGAAGATTATCGAAAAGAAATAATTCTTATAAATAAGAAATTATAATGACTTATTAGAATATTTTTAATAACATTATTGATAGCCAACTTTTTGAAGTAAATTGGAAGTTTAATGAGGCAATTACTGTAAAATATTTTAGTATGTAAACGTTGGCTATACGGATGTTACCTTGCAATAAACATTTAACGCATTTCACGTCAGATCAATATCCGCGATGCCGTTATTAATTAAAGCGGCTTTTATCGGATTGAATAAATTTTATGAAAAAATATAAGCGCGAATATCTGCATTTGTGCGAAACAATGCTGCATTATGTGGCATGCGCTTGCAGTTTTTAATAAATTGATTTGAACGACGTCGGACGATCCACCTCAAGATCCGTTTATCATTTTTAAACAAAATGCATACAATAAAACGTATTTAGATATTTACATTTTTATTATCTACAGGAAGTCAATTGTTAACTGTACTTTTTTATGTAGATTACGCAGATAGACCGATAGCATTTAAACATGCTGACAAAATTCAGAAAGACGATGCCTGGTTAATGCCCGATCATGTACATGGATACAAGGATCTTCGTTTGGTACAAAAAATCGACAATCCTCGATATTACTCTATTTTACGAGGTATGAATAAAAGGATCTTACTTTTACCTTTTATTTACGATGATATTAATTAACACTAGAAGTACCAATGTTTCTTATTCATTAAAAGGATCAAAGATAAATTATTATGGAAATAGAGAAAATGATAAAAATATTTTATCAGTATAAAGAATTTTATCAGTATAATTATTGAAAAATAAAAATTTTCAAAATCCTATTTTTTGCAAGAAATATATTAATCTAAAAAATAGACATGGTTATTAATAACTGCTCGATACTTCTAGTATTAATCCGTTGATTTATTCGCACGTTTTGCGATTTAAGATTTATGAAAGTAACCAATTGTTCTTTAAATTGATCTCATTAAAAAAAAAAAAATATTGAAAAATGTTTCAATTTTATCTCAAAATCTATATGAAGCTAAGGATGCATTGTTCAAAAGAGCACTAACAGTACGTTTGTAATAAACGCCAACGTCTTTAAATGTTACAAAAGGTATTGATCATATTATTTTCGCTAAATTAAATATTCTCTCGGAATACTTGGAGCACGTCGCGTATGTTGAACAGATATCGACTATCATATACGACGTCATTCATTCTTTGACATTACGCGAAACGCTTTTCCATAAAGGATAGCGTCGTATAAAGAAAAGAGCGTCACTGCTTCATTAATCCTTAAATGCGAGCAATTTAAAACAGTCCACGTGCGATTTTTCGCGTTCTGCAATGTGATTGATCTCTTTTCAGGTTCTCGAAATAGTCAAGGTCAAGGAGGATACACTCCGAGACTAGGTCGCGAGAATGAACACGACGCAATGAGTTTCCTGTAACTTGCCATCTTTGATCACGATTCGCGCCTCGCGGATTTGACGGATATTGACTTGAGACAAAGAAGGAATTTACTGTCAAAAATGTCAGAAACGTCAGAAATGTAACGTGCGGTGCTTTTGTTTTCCCTATTTGCATAGGCGATCCATCTTACCCTTGCACTTTGTACGCAAATTATGCAACAATACATAATCTGTACTTAAATACTGTACTTTGTAATCTTACATGCAATCCTGTCGCCTAGTATCGTCACGAAATAACAATTTTCTGATGAAGCAACCAATCTTGATGTAATTTGGTATACAACCAATCTTGATGTAACTTGGTATTTTAAGCAAATTTTTATTCCGAAATACTCGATCCAATTCAATGTTTATTTTTATATACAAATAATGGAGAATAGAAATAAAAGTTTGATTTACACGCTCAGCTAATTGGTGGATCTGTTTTTGACGACTGTACATATTTTCAAAAATTCAATTAAAAATATATAATAGTGTGTTCCTCATAATTATTTGATTACATATAACAATTTACAAATAGATTCTATTACTAATAACATTTGAAATTTGATACAACACTTTTAGTACATAATATAGAAAACCGTAGCCAATTATATTACAGGTAAAATCTTATAGGAAAAGAACAATCCTCATAGTTCGTTTTATTGTTAGTGTATAAATTGGGTACAGAAAAACAATGCTATATTGTTTCAATTTTCAATGCTTCCGTTGATTTTTCATCTGAAAAAATGTGATTTACACGCCGATGAATGTTATAAATGTTATATCGAATTCAATTGAAGATAATACGATACGCAGTACATCATTTTCTCACGAAATGTACAACGAACGTAATAAGACAATACAAATCATTGACTCGATGTATGTAAAATTCAATGATTTTATTAATTGACAAAGTGTTCATAATGAATATCTCCGTGTATAACGCACCGGCGTGCGCGTGCGACACTCGTAATGTGTCCAAGTCGCACGTGTACACGAATGTGTGATATAATAACAAATATGTACACACGTAGAGAATATATAACAAACTAGTGATACACTTTGGAGAATGAATGGAAGGGAAGATAATGAGACGCGGCCAGTTCGCTCGCGCTAATTAATTAAAGGTCCATTCGTCTTGAAGAAGTAGTCATGAAGTGTATATACAAACAGTCGCCTCATTTCAGGTTATTTGTTAGCAGACTAGAAGAGACTTAGGTCTAAGACGTTCTTCACGCATCCATCCATCATTCATACACACTCATTATGGCGCAAGCGGCCGCGGGCAGCTGGCCAGACAAGTGGGCAAGGCAGGCAGACAAGCATAGACAGACAGATATTCGATAGGTCGGACAATCGTGGCCGATATCAGTCCTTCGATCGAATGCTCCGTATACTAATCTCGGTGACACGCTGGCCGCGACACAGTGAGATATCGATTTTCTCTCTTGGCGCTTTCTCTGCATTCGCCGAACGCGCTGCATGCCGAAGGGAAGAACCACGTCGATTTAAACTGCACCCGCGGGAGATGTCTAATCACGATTACATTCTCGTTGTTTCCCAAGAGATGTCCGGCTACTCGCCGATAACTATCTACTCATGCGATTTGCGAAGTGCCCACCAAAAATGGGTGTTTTCCATTCAGTGAATGGAAATGAAAGTTAACTATGAACTTTTAATTATTTTTGCTTTCTATTTATAATTCAAATTGACGACATAAATCGAGATTAATTAATTATGTTAGTAGCGAAGATGAAGGGAAGGGAAAGAGATTTAAATTATAAAAATAAAAAATCTTTCTATTTGTTGCGATACAAACAATTGTAAATGAAAGCAACTATGAAACAAAGAAAAAAATCTGAAAATGATAATATAAGTCTATTATTTATAGCTAAATTAGTATACTTATAAAATGAAATAGATGGAAATAGATATGAAGTTTGGTGAAAATTTTAGTGCAAATTGTACAACAATGAAAAACAGATCTATTCATCGCTATCGTTATCACGATTATAGAAGAGTCCTCTTATAGAAAAGTACTATTGACCTCGCGAAAAAACGATGGAAAATAATTGTAAAATTGAATCGAATATTGTATATTGTATTCATTTCAATGATTTTCTTATTAATCTGATAGTATTTTTCCACAAAGATATACTGCCAATTTTTAATTTTTCGATAATGACATTTATAAAAAGCAAATAATCTTGATTTATTTATTAAAAAAAAAACTTGTTAAATTATAAAATAATATTATATATCTTTCGAATGTAGATGTAAATATAAACTTATTTAAAATATAATTAAAATTATAAACCTTATTTTTCATATTATTAAATTTTATGTTCATATTATTATTAAATCATATTGTTATTACGAAAATTACATATTATATTATGCGTATTAAATTTCACGCATGATAATTCTTTCCATTTATGTTTATAATAATTAATTGTTTCCATAAATTATATGAATGAAAAACACCCATTGTACATTGTACATCGACATGTGTTGAGACCATTTCCTAAAATTATGTAATTGTTTACATGTTTCTTGTCAATGTATAATGAAATACTCGAGAGTCACTTAGAGATATGCTCTACTCATTACATTTTTCTAAATGCAATGCGGAAGTCCAGAAGATGATGAAAAAATATTAAAGACATTTTGTATGTCTTTAAATATTCGAGTTATCTGCATTTGATTATTGATCATTGATTGAGTTTTATATAATTTTTTATATAACAAATAGAGATTAGGTGCACAAAAAGCGACACAATATTCGACATTTAATGATAAAACTTTTAATTCCTAAAAGATTCTTATTCACTTGTATTATGTAACTTATCTTCATAAATAAATATTTAGAAATTTTGATTTTATAAATGGCAGTCCAGAATTGCGATTAATATTTTAAGGCTGCAAAATTTGTAATGTCCATGACTCAATGAACGCGTAATATCGAGATAAAAATTTTTCAGTACAATCAATACAACGTCACTATCAAATTTGCGACACCGATACATGATAGGATGATTCGGCACATCTTTAAAACTCCACCGAGAAAGCGTATACGGATCACTCGTTTAAAGCGAGCACATGCGTTTTCAAAGAGTCGATTTGTGAGCCATTCCTGACACGGTTAGTATTACCGCACGCTAATTGATGTTATCCAATAATACCTGGCTGCTAATGGATATTCCACAGTATATTAGGATAACACTATTAGCAGAATATTATCGATTATGAAATCAGTATTGCGCGACAATACGAATCGGTGTGGAAAAGAATCCGGTGTTTTAGAGGGAAACGAACTCATGCGGTGGTTGAATGATCCGCGGCGGTGGTGGCGGCGATAGCCGCAGGTCCATGTCCGTCATGTCCGTTAACGAGAACGCGGAACTACCGTTTGCCGTAATGCGCGGCCCCATATTGTCGTAAGGCGAGCCGGCGGCAATCTCGGTGGAGCGCAAGGCCCGACGCGGCAGCGTGGCGAAGCTAGATACGTTGATTGCCGTTGCTGATGGCAAAGCCGCAGTCTTGCTGCCAGTCGAAACGGTGGTTGTAGCGCTGCTAACCGCGTGGACGGGGATGTCGAGAAGATCCGGATAGCAGCGCTCCGACGACGCGTCCTGCGGCAATGACACGGAAATGAAGATATTGCCGAAGATCCCAGCCGGCAGTACACCGGTGGTAAATTCCGGCGGCGGGGGCGGAAATACACTGGCGGTGGCCGTGACGGCGCATGGAACCGCGCGAATGGTGTTCACCGAATTGTCCGCGGGTCGCAGTCGCTCGACGGTGACCGCGGCCGCAGCCATAGGATCACAAATAGAGCTGCGCTCCGCCAATTCGAGATCACCGGTGCTACACGCCTCACCGATGCTGCCGTGACCGCTGCCACGATCATTACTATTGCCGGGCGTCGTGGTGGTAGTCACGGACAGGTCTAGCAGCTTCTTCTCCTGGTCGCCGAAACTGCTGCTGCTTTGCAGCTTCACCTTCTCTCGTTTACTGTGTCGTCGATTTCCACCGCACAAACAAAGAACCAGCAACACAGCCGAGATGGAAGCACACGCGGCAGCCGCGCCGCCTCCAGCCAAACTTACCCAGAGCAGCCAGTTGTCGCTCTGGGAGAGAGTCGGAGCCGTATAAACACGAGGTATTGCCACACTGACTGTGTCTCGCGCGAGACCAGCGATATTCTTTGCAAAACATGCATATTCGCCGGCATCGCTGTCACTGGCATTGTAAACGGTCAGGTTACTCCATCGATCTCCAACGGTTCTGGACGCAGACTTGTCGTTGGAAGGTATGCCAGCTTCGGACGTTGCGTAAATGACGAGAGTCCCCATATAGGGTTGATCAGTCGATTTGGTAGCATTGACTGGTCCACCGTTTAATTGCCACCAAACTTCTGGCTCGGGATCGCCGCTCGTTCGACACGCCAAGCTGAGATTACCGTTAGTCTCCTCTTGTATGCTGCTTGCCAGGACGAATACTTTTGGTTCACAAGCAAATTCTGTAGGTTTTACATCCTCCCACCTACGGCCTTCCAATCTCGGTGGACCTGAACAAATTTGTGGCACGGAGTACAACTTGCTGGGTACGTCGGGAATAAGCCAGGTGCGGAAATCTCGTAGTCTGCAGTCGCACCTCCATCGATTGCCATCTAGCGTTAAGGTTTTCAAGCGAGATAATCCGGATATTACCGAGGATTCCAAATATTCTAGTTGATTAGTATCCAACTTCAAGAATTCTAAGCCGGTTAGTCGGGCAAAGGCTTGTCCATGTACTTCAGTTAAGGAGCACCGTTGTAGCTCTAAATTTCGCAGATGCTGTAGTACAGGGAACTGTAGATTACGCAAAGTACCGAGTGGATTTCCGCTAAGTATCAAAATGCGCAAGCGCTCGTTTCCGAGAAATGTATCCGGCTCCAAGGTCATTACATGATTGTCCGACAGATCGATTTCAATGAGTATCCTCATATCTTTGAAAGAATTCGCATGGATACTGTAGATACCGGCATTACGCAAGAAGACCCGTTGCAGATTCACCAGGCCGGCCAGTTTGAATATCTCCTCTTTCAGAGCAGGTATCTTGTTGCCGGACAAGTCGAGCACTTGCATGTCCGGATCGAGGGACGCCGGCAGCGACGTTAGACCGGCGTCCGGACACAAAGCGGACTTCTTGCCGGAGGTCCATTTGCATCGGCAAACCGCAGGACAGTCGGTCCAATCCGGGAAAGCGGCCGCCCGTGACAGCAAAGCGAAACACCCCGTTAAAAGGAAGAGGGCGAGTAGTATACGCCCTCCTAGAGGGTGAGGCCTTGTCACTAACATAACACCGTCCTTTTATCGGTGTCTACCCGATGTCTGACTGATCCCGTCTGATCCTCTTCTCGCCTCGAGGCGAGAACAGGCAGCTGGCTCCACCGCAACACGGTAACGATGACGACAACAGTTCTCCGTTTCACTGACGATCTATGAAACAAAGGCTTCGCATCAGCGTAATCGATTGTTTGTGTACTCAATACTTTGCGGTTGTTGTGGTATCCTATCAAAGGTTTGTGCTCACGTCGCGACAAATTTATCGTCGTCAGACACTGTTAGAGTTCGAACGCAAAAGTAGCGAATTGCTATCACGGAAAACAGGAATTTAATATAGGCAGAAGAATAGGACGGCGACCTACAAAAGATGTCGCGCATAAAAGGAGAAATATTACATTGCTGGAATAACAGATAGCTTGTGACAGATTAGAAGAGAATTATCTTGAGCTGTGGGAAAGAGCTAATACGATCGTTCATCACGATCCTCGATTTCTATGAGAGACGAATTTCATATGTAGAAGGTATCTTATCTAAAGGTATCTTTACACATGTGCTTGAAAGTTCGTAGCTATTTAAAACAGATAACATGTCGGAATGCGTGAAAACGTCGGGTAGCATTGCGCGAGTAGAACAAAAGGGAGGAAATAGAATTACGGACGAGAAGTTTCTCAGTCTTACTCGAGAGTCTCATTTCTGGCCGTCTAAGCGTGCCGTCCACGACACCGAATGAGGCCGTCATGCTCGCGTGGACGCTTCCATTGTTCCTCTCAGAGGTATTCATTTCGCAGACCAGTTCTCCAGGTTCTGTCGCACCAGCAGCATTGTCAGCGAGTTCTCAGAGCTCATCCTGATTAAGTGAACGCCATAAGCGCGCGCGAACCATAATCCAGCCAGCCACTCTCCTTTATAACTGCTGCGATAATCTAGAAGAAGATTACGAGTCTCATATAAATTATATTCTTAACGTTATCACCGACGTCGGAGTGGAATACACTTACTTGCGTGTGAAGTACCAGGACAAGTTCCCCGTTCGAGCTTGCAACGATCGTACCACGATGCTGTTTATTTAATATGCGGCTCACATAAGTATAGAATGGAAATCAGAAAGAGAGCGCGCGTGACAAACTATCGATTATGCGACCGATATGAATTTTAAATCCCGCCTCGGTGCTCGTCTACGCGGTCAGCATATTAATCAACGATGGAATATGCCTGTCTCGCCATATTAATTGCTGAATCTGCTAACGGTGCTACTAACATCCCTCCCTCGCCCCGTCCCATCCCATCGGCGCGCGTCGTAATCCACACCAGGCTGCTTACTACACTTATCATAAATTAATCGTGAAGAAGCGTTCGTAGTACCACGATTAGCTCTTTCATGGAACACGAGTCTGCCGAGTTGTGGCGAAGAGTAGGTCGGTGTCACCTTTCCGCTGGCTTTTGCAGGCGCGGAATATGACACGATTGCAGCGTAATTGAGTTGGGCGAAAGTTTCTCGTCGAATTGGCGGCGAGTAGTACGGGTAGTTTCAGTTTACTAGAGTCCATCTAGCTCGTAAACGCGCGAATTAGCAACGTCGATCGCGGTACTGAACTTCGTCAATTCGGATCCTTTTTGGCCTCCCTTCGGTCTTCCTTTGCTTCTCCCCCTTTCTCTCCGCGATGTTAGCCGATCTTTGGCTTAACTGACGAACGCAATGTTGGTCGGCCATCAACCGCAGGCCTTCATCAGTTTACCTCAAATACGTAAACTCGCCTCGTGAACTCGAATTAGCGCATGTAACAGGACGAAAAAGATTCCCGCGGACGCGTTTAACCAATCATGGGACCGTTTACAGCCTCCCACCGACCTTAAAGACGAACGTACACTGTGTCTCACACCCTCGGAATTTCATCGACTCCATATCGCGCAGTCGTTCTCTCCGCAACTTACAGTTCCACAACAACTTACAGGTCCAGCGACTTCGGTCGCAAACTTTGTTGTCTACTATACCACCACGATTGCGTACCGAAAGATCAATCGACCTTTGTCCTTCAATCGAAGGACAAACGACCTTCGCGGATACGATTATTCTTATCGGAATTCCTGCGAGGAACGAAAGAGTGAACGAAGAACATTTTATCGTTTCTTTCTTCCTCCGAAACAAATGGCGATGCCTCTCTACACGTCGCTACACGCACTTCCCAACGTTTTTCCTCATCACGCGTACCTTCCACCGTAAACTTCTCCGTGTTCGTTCTCACGAGAGAACACCCCCCACCTGCACCATGAGGTCGTCGACTGACATCGATGTCCTCCAATGCTTTCCTCTCTTCGCCGATCAATTAATCTCTGTACCGGCAGAGTCTCGACGACAACAGGCATCCGCACAAGTCGCTCTGATCAAATTCGATCTCTGCTGGATTGCGCGAGAGATGTGACAGAGATTGCACGGAGATCGTTTCATCATCGGAGTCCATCTCTTTCGGAGGATATGGTCTTTAGGTTTATTCCGAAAGATACTGCAGGCGATCGATTGGAGGATTGCAAACAGCGCGTTGGCACCCAAATCCAGGCCGGGTGCCCTGATATCACGTCACTCTCCGTCTTTCGACGAACGGCCGCGGAGAGCCGCAGATTTGCCGCAGCGGCCACCGACACGACGGATCTGTATCCGCGTACCCGTCCCTCTCTCGCGCACGCGGCGCCCTCTCCTCTGCGTCCTCTGCCCTCCACCCCCGCCTTCACCTTTCTCTCGAACGAATCTTCCCACTTTGCGTTTCCCTCTCTCTTTCTCCCTCTTAATCCCTCTCTCTTCCTCTCGTTCTCTCAGTACACCTCCCGCTATGTGCCGTTCACCCCTTTCCGGTTTCCTAGTCGCATAGCCGTTTGCGGGCAGCACCGTCGAATTCTGGGTAGCGGTTCAATGATAGTAATATCCTCCCCTTCCTTCATTCAACCCTATTTGCTTCTTCAACATTCTTTGAGACTTTTTTTTGGTGTATCTTAGTCTCTTGCGAGGCAAGGATTCCGAGAAGATTGTTTCACGTACCTCAGTGGGATCGGTCACAAGGACGTGAAGCGATAGAGGCGCGACAGCGCGGAATCCGTTGAAAGCTGATAATGGTTTGAACTGGTGCAGGCGCAGCTACTTCGAAGAGAAATCGATTTTCCCTTTGGATAGCTGCGATGTTAAAGTTGTCGTTTGAACGTTGGGCTAGGATTAACTGGGTTCTGCTCGCAGATTCTGCGTTATCGACTAGGTGCACTTGCGATATTCAGTTCAAGTCTCTGCAAACTTTAACTTCTGATCTATCAGTTGCATCACTACTTTATAGACAGCAAAGTACTTTGAAGTTACTAACAATATCGAAGCATAGGCAGCTATTATTTAGATAAGAAAATCTGTGAAAGAAAATCGATAATAGCAAAATGGGAAATAGTTTGCAATTAGCGAAGATGATGAAGAAATTCAATTGCACTTTCAAACATTTATTAAAAATAATACCAGGATATATTAATTATAAACAAATAATCATTATTTAGATGAATTTTGCGAAGATAAGAAGAATTGCAAATTTCTTTATATAGGACAAGAATGGTTAATTGATGGGTAGAGGAAAAATCGAGCAAAACTACCGGGAAATGTCTCATTTTATGCGTTTTTTCAAGCTTTTATTATAAGAATATAGTATAAACTTTTGCTCGCGATAGCGCTCTCCGTTGCGCGTGAATTTTTTATACATATAATTGCATCTCTCAACCCCTCGCGCAGGCCACGATAGTCATAGCTTTTTTCGATAGTTTACCGATATATATATAATAATAGATCTTACGATTAGCTTATCTCGTCTAACTTGTGATCTATAGGTATATTTGGTTTTTCTTCTTCTGATTTAACTGGAAACATACTTGGCAATTCACGTCTAATAAGTACAACGAAGCATTTTTTTTTATCTTGACCTCAACGTGGGCGTCGACGGTCGTCTTCTTCGCGCGTTCTATCTGCCGTAATTTTTTTTGTGACCCGGCGTCACCCGCCTGTAATTGATATGTCAATTTTTTTCCTTACAGCGAAGTTCCAGCTCATTCCGGGGAGAAGCGTAGTTACTGCGAATGTTGACCTCACGGCAGTGCTGGGTATTATTTCCAGCTATTGGCTGAAAGGATATACAATGAAATGATTTTTATCAGAGAAAAAAATATGCTTTTTTATAAGCTGTGGCAGCTCCTAGGCAAAGAGATTCTAATAATAACTCAATAAAAATTCTCATAATTTAAAAAAAGAAAATTATACGTAATTTTGTAAATTTTATGACAATTAGAAATGTATATATTAATTTTATTTTATTGGTCTATATATAAGAGTTTGATCAATTTTGTTTAATAATACCTTTGTAATATATGTCCTTGTTCATCGTCGGACAATTCTTCGGACCCTGAACACATGATATAAGAATTAGCGCAATGATTTTTATAATAGAAAAAATACATATTAATACTATTATAGCATACCTGAACATTGAAATCAATGTTTGTCCGAACGGGACGATGATGAAGAGGTTGCGGTGGTCTAAAGTTATTCGCAAGCGGTGCGTTTGGCTGTTTTTCATCCCCTTGCATTAACTGCCTCAGAGCGTGTAGCTACAATAATTATGAAAATAATTATTGCAAAGCATAATATAAGTAATTTAGAGTTTAATACTTTGGGTGCTGTTCTTCTTTTACAGAGTATTTGAAATAAGTAAAAGATATTATTAAACTATTTAAATTTAACAGAAAAATAATATATTTTTATATGAATGTGATATAATTCGTTCGTATAAAGAGATTGTATTTACCGATGTATTTTTTGTATTTATAATCATGAGCTTGAATATTACATAAACATTATGCCCAAAAAAATAAAAATCATCCTTAATCTGAATCAACATTCGTTATTGAATAACATGGTATGAGGTACAAGTGATTTTAATGCCTCGCTGAATGCGATCGATATCAATAATAACAGAATTTGCAATTCCGATGGAATAGCTAATTTAAATACGTGATCGATTATCACAAATATTATTATATGAGTATGAGATTGCTTAAGTTATACATTAGAAACAAACATTTGTCGGTTTACTACACGCAACTATTTTTATAAGGTCTTTCAATAAAACTCCATTCTATTAATAAAGTCAGCTGCTGTACTTAACTTGAGAAAAAGCTAAACAGCAACTCACTGAGTTAATTACGTATTCGCCAATATACATACATATTTCGTGCGCTTCAATAAGATTATTGTGAAGAAACAAGATTTTAAATACTTTATTATTTTTATGCTATAGAGAATTTGTTCATTCTTGAAATCAAAACATTTCTTGTTCAATTTTACGCTTGAAAGAACAAACGACTAAATGTCAAACACTGTCTTTTTTTTTACAGATTTTTGTAAAACCTGTCAAGCGTGATTTATGATTGATGACATTGCTCCAAGGTACGAGCTTAGTAAGTGCCTCATTTCCACCCTTATTTCGCAACTTACTTTATCCATTCGTTAAAGCACGACCGTCGTTCCTCGATGTTTCAAAGATTCTGTCTCTCTTAATGATCAGAATTGCATAATTGAGTGGGGCCATACTTCGCGTCGCGCGAACGCTCGACGGCTGCGGGGGGCGTGTGCATGCATTTTATAAGAGTCGGTAGTGGCGATACTTGCCTGCTGCTTGGTGATGTATATAGGCTTGTTGAGGATGATCCATGTAGTGGTCTCGTGACACGCCGGCATCGTGGTGGAGCCGTCATACGTCATGTAATGCTTCGTGTCCGGCAGAAGTTCGCGCACCCCGAAACGTTTAATTTCCATGGCCTGCCCTGTGCAATTCATACGATCGATAACGTCAACTTCGTTCGTGTATACGTAATGCATACACATGCAATGTACGCGTGTTACTGCCCGATTGCTGCCTGATGCCACGGTATACACAGCTGATACGCATATTGTTACGTATCACTAAAGTTACCGTGCATACACCGCTCGATTGTATTTGCATACGTCAAAGAACACTCGCGTTCCCTTAAAGAATGATGGTAATTATCGATTTATCTTTCCGATAAAAAGTTGGCGACAATAGCCCGTGCAAAGTTTTTAAAAAGTTATAACGCATGCTGCCATCAAACTTTCGAAGGTACATCAATCTTGCAGCTTTTTCATTCGAATTGTACTTTTATCTCAAAACATTAATTTATAGAGAAAAAAGAAGAAATGAAAAATGAACGCGTTAATATACATATTTCAGTTTTTATCGATTAATTATCGATTTGTGGAAGAAAATTCTTAATGTATTATTAAAATGTTATTTGAGTTAAACATTATTCATCACTGCAAAAAAAATGATATTTTATAAATATTCGTTCGTTGCGTCGTTATGAAAGAAATGTAATCCTGCATTAATTCGTTCGATATGCTAATCTTGACTGATATGAGAACTCTCTGAGAATTTTTAAACTCATGCAACTAAAATTCGTCTGCTAAAACTAGATTATCGTTTTTGTTGAATTGATCGCTACTCCTCCGCGTCGTACTGTTATCCCGGAATTCGTTACGTTATTGGATTTCTCACCTCCGTATTTGATTTTATCCAGCTGCTGCGTGAACGTTCTCAACTCCGGGTTCGAGAGGTCGCCCACCTAGAAAAGGACCGAGATCGTCTATGACGTATCGCTTATCCCGAGCTTTATTTAACATGTGATAAGCATTTATAGGAGAGATTGGGCATATACCTGTAAAAGAAGCGATACCGCCACGATCCCCTGCGCCCTGTGCAAGGCGTCCGAGAAGTTGTTATAAAGCTGCGAGTTGAAGCCGAATATCTGAAGCTACGAGAACAAAAGGCTTTGAATGTATTTAGAGACTCAAGATTAAAGAAGTTTTTTTCCTTAAGTGCATCAACGAGAATTTAATTTCGATTAAATTCTTCCACAAACAAGCTTTGAAGTTGAAACGAAAAAGATCGCGAGGAATGTCGGAGGTTTTGAAATATTTTTATTTGTCTCTTTGCCATTTCGTACCTCGGCAGGAAACGCATGTCCATCGACGGTGTGCTCGCTGCCGATGCGATCATCCGCGCCGAAGTGCAAATGAATCTCGTGAAATTGATAACGATAACTGAGCGGACCACCGGAGATATTGACGGGATGGCGGGTGTCGTTCTCCACAGCGAACACAACACTATGGCCGGTGTTCGCCAATATGCCGTTGATTCTGTGCTTATCCAAATGAAGCGGTTGTAAATTCGGGTCGAAAAGCAGTTGATTAGGATCGAGATTGACTGGTGATTGTCTTCGACCTTTGTTACAGAGCCACCATTCCGGGTTGATGAGACCCCAGAAGGCAGGACCTTTAAATAATCGAAGGAATTTTCAGATCATATTAGACAAAGAGAAGGATATTTGATTGATAATGATACCAATTTGGAAACCAATCTGGCTTACCAGAAATACCGTCGTATGTCCACCATTCCTCCCAGCTAACGGGTGTCGATTCTGCAAATATTTTGTTATTAATAAGTGATATAATCTCTATGAGAAATCCGATAATTCATAAATTTATGAGAATTGGATAAATGCATTGTTTGGCGCTGAGAATGGACAAAAGACTCTTTGTGTTGATTGAATCGCATTAAGTAAATGTATCGGACGTCATAATCGCTTCTAATAGCATAATATTATTTATTCATTGAATTATGATTGAATGATCCAACGTTCATGGAGTAAAAAGTTTTTAATACTCGAATTTCTTATATAAAAATTCAATAATAGCAGCGTCAAACTTTGATAAATATATCAGAATTAAAACACATTGTAAAATTAAAATATTATATTATTATATTATTATATATATATACACACACACACACACACATATATATATATATATATATATATATATATATTGAACATGTCTGTTTCAATTTACATAATATTGTTTCAAATAAAAAAGACTTACGTTAAAAATAATATCTACCAGGTGATAAAGACAAATATAAGATAATGAAAAGATTTTTTTCTATTGATATCACGTATAGAAAAATATTAGAAACTCATAACAATATTGGATATACAAACCTTTTATCAAAATGACAACAAACACTCCCCAGACACCCAGGAAGACGGAACTGAAGGGGGCCATTCCTAGCGCTGTGCGGTCTTCGTCAATTGAACATCATTCGGCTCGTTTCTGCGACACAGAGAGAAGGAGAACCAGTTGATTCACGGGCTGGGCTCGAAAGTGCTCGCGTGTCGCGCACCCTCTCACGTGCCCCTCCGAGGCCCGCGGAGGTCGCGACTTTCGCCCTCTCGGGTAACTTCAACAACCTGAACCATCCACGAGAGACTCTGATGAGCCCCGGTAACTTTCGAGGGAGAGAAACTTGACGATCTACGATAACGTAATTGATCCGTCAACCGTACCGCCCCTCCAAAAAGAACAAAAAAGAAAGAAAATCCGCGAACCGTCGTCGTCAGTTCTAATCTAATCGTTTGGCGTCACGCAACGCGACGACTCCGACGCCGACGAACATCGACGTTGAATTTGCATCTCTGACGCTCGTTCCGCACGAGAGGATTATCGTGTGGCATGATAACGCTCGCGGGTGACTTTCACGTTCGTGTGAATTCTCGCATAGCCGTTACAACAAGTCCGTAATCGGATCAGTCATCTGTTGTCTTCAGCAAGGAGAAAAGCTCTTTCTCTGCCTCTCTTATTATTCGCGGTATTTTCGCGGAATGCATGCAACAGAGAATGTATTAAGCAAGGCGCAAGCCGAGCATTACGAATAAGAAAGAAGAGACAAAATCCGTAGTCATCGTTGTCCGGCGTCGCTTAAATGGGGGCGGGGTTCTCTCTTCGCTCGATCCCCACTCTGGTCCATTCTGTGGAGTCCACTTCACCCCGGGTTCCTCCACGGTACTCGAGCGGTGTATTCTTAGGTCAGGGAAAACTCGAGTGCGCGGCTCGCTTCGATCGATCGATCGAATCTCCACACATCCACGCGAAGAAGAAAAAAAAAGAAAAGAAGCTGGCAAAAGCGAGCGAGCGAGCGAGTAAGCGAGAGAGAGAGAGAGAGAAAGAGAGAGAGAGAGTACGTGCTTTCCGTACGCTCGTGAATTTCAAAGGATAGTCACTCTTCGTCGTCGCCGCGTCAGCCGCGCGACTTATTCTCTTTTTCTCTTCTTCTATCTCCCTTTCTCTTTCTTTTTTTCTCTCTTTCTTGCCTCGACTTCGCCGATGTGTCTTCGAGATAGATACTTTTATCGCGCATCGAAACTCGCTGCTGAAATATCTCGAGCCTTCGCGCCCATCGATCGTGCTTCGCACGTAGCCACTTCATCCTGCTTTAGTCGCCTATCGACCGATACAAACGGACTTTCTCCCAAAACGCCAGAAGTTTGTGTTCACTGTTGAATTTTCACTGTTCTCGTTAGAAATAAATTCAAGAAATATAATTAAAAAATAATCAATCAAATTACACAAGATAGATTCGTTACGAAATTAATCTGGAAAAAGAAATTATTTTATCATTAAATCTGATAAGGAATTAATGATAAAATTATTCTTTTTCTTGATTAAATAATATTCTATATTAGAATTATATATGCGATATAAATAGAGAAAGAGAATTGAACTAATCTGAAATTAAAGACAATTCTTGCGCGCGCGCGCACATAAAAAGCTCTTTCTAATCACATTGTCACCATGACGTTTTTTTTATCCCATGATGAATCGTTTAAATTTTTGAAGTGAAACGCTTTAAAACTGACAAAAAAAAATTCGATACTATACTATGACATTTTTTAAATTTGTCAACCTGTTTCTACATACAAATCACTCAGCATTTAGAGAAATGTCAGTGTTGTTTAAAAAATAACTGGATTTTTATTACATTTTAATTTATTTTTAGAACTAATGTAAACGATTATCAACGATTATCGAACAATAAAGTCAAAATTTGAGTTTTTACGAGAATATATAAGTTTGCAAAATTTATTTATTATTATTATTACTTTTAGCAGTAATTGTTGAAAATAATGACGATACTTAGCATTATACTGTATGATTAATTTTGTGTGAATTTCGTATTTTGAAAAGCAATTGTACGTATACAAATTTAAAATATCTCACACTTAGAGAAGTGCTATGTGATATATCATTCAACATAATTTAGTCAATTTAATTATTTACTTTTTTCGCGAGAAAGAACATCAAATTATCGTTATATCGTTCAAAATAATTAACACCTGCAGTACGTTCAGCTTCATTAGTTTTTATTTAGTGATTCGAAGGGGATTAACTCGATATTTCGCGAGGTCCGTCATACCCACGGGAAACGATGCGCGTAGGAATCTTGATCGATTTACTGTATTACCAGAGTGCAAGCGTTCATCTCTTGTTGCTTCGCGTTTCCAGGCCGAGCGAGTGGCTAAACTCAAATTGTTATCACCGCTAATCGATTAATCGAACGATGTTCCACCGCCGGCGAGCTTCTCCATCCCGAGCAACAAACATTCCATCCGCGCGTTCTGAATCCCAGACAAACGCGATGGTAAGGATCGACGCGAATGTCTCGTTCACACAGAAGAAAAGTGTTCCCCTTCCCCCTTCCCTCTCCTCTCCTTTTTCATCATACTATATCGACCATCTCTCTTACATCTCTCAATCGCTTTTCACTACGATTCCTTCATACCTTAATCCGCTTCTGCTTCATACGCTGTATTCTCACACACCACGTTTCCCTTTACACGTCTCTATTTCCGTCGTTTCCTTATATCCCGCTTCTACTTCGCTTGATCGCTTCTACTTATAGCTTCATGCTTCAGTGCTCGCTACCTCATACCTGGATCGTCTTGCTTTTCATATCATCTTCATGACGTCGCGATGCCGCGCGCAGTCACGCGACGAAGACATATCTTGACGTTTATCCTGTCAACTACTAAATCGTCTTCAGTACATTCGATGCGGAAGCGGGCTTACGGGTGCTGATCGAGGATGATTGAGAAGTATAGAGGGAAAGAGAGATAGAGGAAAGAGGAAGAGAGGAAGATAGAAAGAGAGTAGGTGCACGCAGGTGCGACGGGGGGCAGGAGCGCGCGCGAATCGATCGCGGGGTCCGCGACGCGAAACGCCGCGACGCGGCGACGAACGGTGCGGCCGAAAATTCGCGTGACGAGAACGCGAAATGGGGAACGCGCGCGGCGTCTCCCTTGCGGAAATCAATAAGCGGCGATCGCTGAGAACGTGGTTTCTCCGCACCGTCCTAACGCTTCCCTTCCGCTTTTCGTCGACGATTCGACGATTTCGACTTCGCGCGCGCGAATCGGCAAAAAAAAATTTTACATATTCCTCTAAAGAAAGAAAGAACCTACCCCCTCTGTACGTTTACGGTTCGCCTCTCTCTCGTTCGCTCGTTGAACTATCACTAGGAGATACTAACCGTGGACGACGAAAAGGACGACGTCTTTCTTTTTCTCCTCCTCCTCCTTCTCCGCCGGCGCACCACTTCTTCCACCGATTTCGCCGTCGACCGCGGCCACGACGACGCGCGCCACGCAGGCCGGTGTCCTCTTCGAGGACGATGCCGCCGGAGGACGATGCCGCCGTACGCGTCGCGGCAGATTCGCCGATTCGCGGCCCGGCGCCCGAGAGCTTTCCACAGATACTCCCTGTCTTTTATTCTCCCGATTTTCTCTCCGCTATCTTGTATATTTCTTCCTCTTCCACCTGTCCTACCGATTTCTGTTTTTTTTTTCCCCTCGATCACGGAATAATTTCGTTAAAAGCGCACGGCGGCGAAGGAACGACGAAGGAGGAACGACTGCCCTACGAGGCGACTGTATACGTCCCTCCTCGCGCGTCCTCACCCCCTACACCCCCTTCTCTCGCTTGAATCTCTTTCTCTATCCCTCGCACGCCAGCTACCCTCGGCATCTCTCTCTTTCTCTCTCTCTCTCTCTCTCTCTCTCTTTCTCTCTCTCACTCACTCACTCAGTCTTGACGTTATCGTGGCGCACGCGCCAGGTGTGTCCTTCCTCTCTACCCTCCTCAGCGCGTGTGCGCTGAGCGCTCTCTCCATTCTCTCTCTTTGCCTATCTCACCTTCTCTCTTTCCCCTTTCCCTCCTTCATCACCCTCTCGCGCGCGCGATCTATTTCGTATTCGTTCCTCCTGCGCGTCCCGCTCTGCCCGCTCTGCCCGCTCAGCTCGCTCGCTACGTTCGCGCTTGTTCGGCCGCCGCATCGACGCGTCCGGACACGGAGGATGAGATTCTTGTGCCTCCGTTCGCTCGTACATTCGCCCGTTCGTCCGCTCGCTCACAGCCACCATCATCATCGTTTCTCGTCAGGACGTTTGCGCACTCGAGCCACTGCTGGCATGAGTCGGAACAAAAGGAATGAAAGCATGAGGGAAAGAGACCACCTGGAAAGTGGAGACGCTCTTTCCTCCGTCTTTCAGTCATGAAGGAATCCCGCGCGAGCCGGCTCGAATTACGGCGAATTGACCTATTTGCCTCAAAGGGGGTGGGTCGGTTGCGCTCCTTCGGTAGGAGACGAGCCCGCTCTTGCGAGAAGCGTCCGGAATCGTAAGCCGGATAAGGGCGCAATGTCGTAGAGCGCGACCTCGAAGCCGCTCTCTGCAATTTCCCTTCCCTTTGTATGCAAGCGGCGGCGCTCGATTGCACAAAAGGGAGAGGGATCGAGGGTTGGAAAATCTTGGAGCGAATCCCTCCTTCCCCTTTCTCTCTCTCTCTCTCTCTCTCTCTCTCTCTCTCGTCTTTACCCCTCGTCTCTCTTTGGCCATCGGATTCGCGTTTCTTTTCTTCTCGAGACTTGCCGCGCGTAACCAGAGCGCGCTATTATATCGGGCGTTCGGTCGGTCGATCCCAGGGTTGCTCCCGCTTTCCGGAGAAGTATGCCAGGAATTTATAGAATCCATCGGGGATATCGGCAAACTGATCCCATCCCGTCTGGATATTTCTTGAACCACCACAAACGTAGATATACAATTCTGAACGGATATTCGAATTATAATTATCGCGTTGCGGAAATTAGATTGATTGGCACGAATTATTAATAACTGATATGTGGATCATTAACGTGTTTTTGTACATTATAACACGACACAGATTGTGATGGTATACGATACGTATTAACGTGCAGGCTCTATAAGAAAACGTCGTAGGTATTTATGATAAATGTTATAAATACGAGCATATGGCATATACGCAATACGTATTATATGCAATACGTATTATGTTCCTGATAATATTATTATTAATATTGATATCATTTGATCAATAATAGCATAAATGATAAAATTCAGAATATATATACATATATATAATTACATATATATATGTATATATATATGTGTGTGTGTAATTATATACATGTATATATATATATATATATTCTGAGTTTTATCTGAATAAATAATTAAAAATAATGTACATTTACAGAAGGTGACTTTCAATTTCTAAATTTTGCCCGTATACGTTTCCGGAATGAAACAGTTATATTTAATTTCAGAGTTCCGAGAATATCATTGCCAGAAAGAACTCTTCGCAGAAACGCTTCTATTTCCGTGAATTTCCTCGCGTTTTCCCTCGATTGAGAAAGGCTCGGCTTCTCCCGGGCAAGAGATGTAGGCGGCATCGCCGAGCGTTAATCCTGTCATCGACATCGGTCCGCGGAACTTTACGGCGGCGACTTCCGGCTCCGCCGTGAGAGTATATCGATAGACACATCGGGGCGAAATTACGCTCGGGGATCCTCTGGCGTTGGCGTTTCGAGGTCACCAGGCGCCCCCGCCAGGATCTCCGGCGCGCGGATACACCGAAAAGCCCCTGACTGGTCGACTCTACGCGGAGGCGCTTATCGATTTTCAAAGCGGCATTGCCCCCCCGTGAACGCCGCTCTTCCAGCAGGTCGTCGTCGTCGCCGTCGCCGTCGTCGTCACCGTCGTCACCATCATCCTCCACGTTTTCTTCGTCTTGTACGCGAGAGACAGAGCGAAGAAAAGTAAGAGAAAGAGGATAGCTTTTTGGATGATCGTGCGACTAACCGAATCGATAAGACGCGTCCTAACATCCGGATGCACTCTCGCGGCTGCATCTGATTGCCCATTGCACATGCACGCCTGTTTGTGGATATTGGATTTGCCGCGAGACTTATGCCCGAGCCTCGCTTCGGCATGTTTCATAACGGCGGTTAGAAGCGACGGCGGCGGTAGCGACGAGTGACGACGATTATGGGTTATCGATATTGCGGACTTAGCTCACCGCGCGCGAGCCGGGACGCTCATGGATATGCAAAAATGTAAAAAAGCGCTTTCCCAGACAACGTGGGCGGGAGGGGGGGAGGGTATTTGGACGGCGATCGTGTCGCTCTGGCGTGAGCAAACTAGTTTGCCTCTTTCGGGAACACGTCAAGAGACGCCGCCGGATCCGAAAGCCTATGGCCACTGGACAAATTCAGGGCAGTGTTTTTGGTCGATGTCCGATAGTCTAACGACGAGAGGCGGTATAAAAAGAGGCACTGCACAGGAAAGGTGTGGAGAAGAGAGAATTTATGGAACCATTACAAAGCGGAAACGTATGTTATAGCAGAGTAAATTATGCAAATGTTTTGATACGTTTACATAATTTTGATACGCGCGTAAATATCTGTTTGTAAAGGAAAAATTGCACGTAGATTGTCTTTTTCATAAATAAAACTGTTTGAACGAAGAAATCGATTAAAGAAGTACGAAAAATAAAAGTTTGCCTTGAAAAATATGAGTACTTGCCATCAAGATTTCTTAATATTTATCACACAGCTGGTTCTACAGTTTCGTCTGACTAACACGTTCTACTTACACGAGAGATAACGGTTCATCATTGCGAAAATGTATAGAGGCAATTAGCCGTGTCACATGACATTATGTTCTGTCAAAACTTTAGGCAGCTTTAGAACCGTTATTAACATCTACAACGTTTCTATATCATATATTTCGTACACTGTAAAATGCTACTATATGATTATTCAAGCCGAAAATACGAGTTTAAATTAGTGATTACCTTGCAAATTTTGGAAGTTTAAATGAGAGAGAGAGAGAGAGAGAGAGAGAGAGAGAGAGAGAGAGAAGCAATTCATGCATCCTGCTTTTCCACAGGAGAGACGGTAAATATCTCAGAGGGCTTTCAACTCTTTAAACGATCGTTTGAACGCGTAATTGCTATAACTGGATGCTATAAGCATGGCGCGGCTTATGAATAGTAATTCGTGCATTATTATTAGCTTTGACTGCAACGATCTAATTACTATCAGTTTCCGATATCGTACTTATTAGTAGTCATCCAACGCAGATTACAAATGCGAATTCCACAGATGAATGAAACAAAGAACAAAAAGTAAGAATAATGACCCATTGATCTCGCCATGCAAAAAGTTTGTATTTTTTTCTTAACAATAATTATATGTAGAATATCTGACAACTTTCTAAATCGTGTACAGCAAGTATTTTTTATATTTCATTAATTATTATTAAAAAAATTATTTATTTTAATTTGCAAATTTACTTTGAAGACTTCATGGCAAAAAAGATTAAATAATTGATTAATAAAAACTATTTCTGGAACTAGTGTCGTTCTATTAAAGTTTTTATATTCCTTATGATGAATTATGTATCATTGCTAAAATAAGACGAAAGTGAGCATTTACTTAAAAAAAAATCAATATTTTACATTGTAAGGATAATATTCTTTTTCTGCTTTTAAATCAAAGAGTGATGTTCTTTTCATTCTGCACTTGGATACTTGGAGTCAGCCGTTAATCGAAGTAATGTCTGGAAAATTATCTAAGCATCCAGGATAAGACCCGAAATATCTTAATACTTATCTGTGACTTCCAAAATATTCACAAGGGAGGGGGAGAGAGAGAGAAAGACAGAGAGAGAGAGAGAGAGAGAGAGAGAGAGAGAGAGAGAGCGCGCGAGAGAGAATAAGCAACGAATTATTATTCATCTCAATTTAAATAGGTTTTTTAAAATTGAATACAAGATTTGCGATATT
>Ga0157363_1000760_pt1 | contig 25372 bp, 27 predicted proteins | sample AttsexASBM1_FD_111477 | JGI IMG/M metagenome (GOLD analysis project Ga0157363, IMG submission 111477) | Fungus gardens microbial communities from leaf cutter ant in Ribeirão Preto, State of São Paulo, Brazil - Atta sexdens ASBM1 | ecosystem: Host-associated > Fungi > Mycelium > Unclassified ... | reverse complement strand
GGAGCCGCCAAAGCCGTTGGTCTTTTCAGCCCTCCTAGACCTGCAAGTGCAGGTGGGCACCGGTTAACGTGACCAGGGCCACGACAGAGCCAGTTCCCGTAGGAATGCTTATCGGCCCGGGGGATGATTTGCCTGACGCACCAGGCAGCTCCGTCACCTATATTAGACTGTCCGGCCCTATATTCAATGCAAACCTTGAAGAATCAGGAAGTGCGCTCCAGTTCCGAGGCAAGAAGCTCTGCCTGCCCCGCCAGACGGGCCAGACGCTCCTGACGCGCCCCCTCACGCTGAAGCAGATGTCCGGCCTGCTGGATCTGCGCTTCGGCCTGAGGCGAAATCTGCCGGTGCTTCAGTTCGAAAATTTCATCGGCCATCAGAAGCGCGGCCATCATGAGCGTTTTGGATTCGCTAGCAGCCCCACCCAAACTCCGTGCCCGCTGAAGCCAGCCTTCGACATGACGGGCCATGTCATACAGATGGGCTTCTTCGCCATCCTGACACCCGACATTATAAACGTAGCCATTAAGGCGAATGGATACTTGTCCCATCGGTCAGCCCTCTTTCCTGTTCAGGACGCCCTGAATGCGGGCGCACAGCGCATCGATATTGGCTGCGAATTCCGAAAGGTCAGGCACGGAATGAAGGGCACGCTCACAGGCTTCCTTTGCCAGAACATGACGCTCGGACGCAGCGGCAATCCGCATCATCGCTTCCTCAAGACGCTCAACCGTCTTATCGTCCTGCGCCATACCTGTCTCGTTTACCGCCACGTTCTTCCCGTTCCTGCAATCATTATGCCAGTCAAATGCCCGATACAGACCCGCTCCGGCCCGTTGCTCAGGAAAGACCCGATCCCGCTTTGGGGTCAAGGACATCCCTGCCCTTTCACTATCCTGTTTTCGTCATTTCGTCGCGCCATGAGATGGATCGGATTACCCGACTCAAAGGAAATCGCTTTCTTGCCCTCTCTGTTGAAAGCGCAGGCAGCGGCTTTGGCGTTCCCTGGTGGCTGAACGTCATGAATGACTATGCGGGATTGTCTGTTCTGGATTGCGGCGCTTCGCCCTCAGCGGCACGACAGGCGCTGGATTGCGGGGTCGGCTGGGCGATCTGCCGGGTCAATGCCGCGCAGCTTCGCACACTGGACTCCTACGACCGATACCGCAGACGGATCCTGACGTTCAGACCGCCTAGCTCCTGCATCCACAATCTGCGAGAACATCTCCATGACAGCCTGTGATCTCTACCCCGTTTTACCTGCCGGTTTTGATATCGACGCCGCTTTAGAGGTGCTCCGCGATATTCTGCCGCAGCCTGAAGTCACCGCCCTTCGGTTGCCCTGTAGCTGGACGCCAGAGAAAGCACAGCTTTCACAGCTGGTGGACCTGCTCCATGCCAATGGCGTCGCCCTGATCCCTGAAGTCGGCGTTCCGCTGTCCAATACCCCGGCCTCCCTTCTGGGGATCTGCGATGGGCTGCATGTCGCCTGTGTCGAGGATCTGGTCGCCCTTCGCAAAACGGTCGGGAGCGATATGCCGATAGGCTGTGCGTGCGACAACCGTGATGATGCCATGAAAGCTGGCGAATCGGGCGCCGATTATGTCGCGTTTCCTGCGGGCGATCTGGAACTGGTAAAGTGGTGGAGTTCCGTCATGGAACTTCCGGGCGTCACGGAGAATGTCACGACTGCGGCGGATGCTTCCTCAGCAATCACTGCCGGTGCCGATTTCCTTGCCATCCCCCTTCAGTTTGATGGCAAGGATAAAGAGCGATTTTCAGCGATGGCCGTGCTTGCGGCCGGCTGAAACCTTTACGGTAGGTATCGGCAGAAGCGCGTCCTGAGTGAAGTAAAGAACGCCATTGGACTGCGGGAAAGACTTGCCCCCCAGACGGTTGGTCTCACCCGCTGCATTCTCGAGCAGCAGTTCGCCCGTACGCGGAGACACTTTCACACCCAGAAGATCGCCATACAGGGTCTTCAGACCGATTGCATGTCCATGATTGCGCTGGATGGCCCGGCGCAAAGCGGCTTCGTTCCATTTTCCATAGGCAATCGTGTAGCCCAGAATATGGACGAGCTGCCCGCGATTGGCCGGAGCCAGAAGCCCACCGGGCCAGCGCGCACTCAGGCGTTCCATAGCCGCATTGGGAATCGCAAAAAGCGTGTACGGCCCCGGCCCGCTGATCCACGGTTCCAGCTTCGCCACCTGAAGCGCCTTGACGTAGTCGCTAAGTTCCAGAGAACCCGCGATATTCTCGTCAAACGGACGATCCTCATAAGACAGCATCGGAGGCGAGTGATAGGCGACCGGACTGTTGGGCGTCCCGTCCGCACTGGGCTTATAGGCGCCATCAGTGCTTCCCGGCATTGCAGACGCGCGGGCGCTAATCTGGGTCTCGAAACTGTCCTGATAGTTCTTCGTCCAGTCCGTGCCCTGCCAGTCAGGATCGCCACAGGCGGACAGCGTGGCCCCAAGCAGGAGCCCCACGCCGAGTTTCAGCCCCTTCCCCCAGCCCGAAAACCGTCCTGAAGGGAAAACATCGAGTCGCACATCCATGCCTGATCGCACCATCCTGTGAGCGGGAGAGACGACCATAGAGCAGGCCGGGCGTTTCAGCACCCGTCCCCGCGCATGGTCCATCCGACGACATGACCGCTGACCAGCTCGAATGTCGTCTGACAGCTTGTGTTGTAGTAGGTCGACGGAAAACCGCCACCCCATCCACCCATGCCGCCCCATCCACCCATACCACCCCAGCCGCCCCAGCCGCCGTTCCAGCCATCCCAGCCCCAGCCACCGCCGGGAGAATACTGCGTCTGGTTGTCGATATAGGCGAGGAAGGTATGGCCCTGCGCATCGTAGTTGCGGGTCGGCACACCAAACTGGCGCAGGACATCCACCTCGGACTTGCCGACCATGGAATCCAGAACCTTGCGCTGCTGAAGGGTTGGGACCTCACAGGCAGAGAGGCCCAGCAGCACCAGAACGGACAGCACGCCAACTTTTTTCATCATCTTCTTCCCCGACTGTGCCGCTGCAACGCGGTCATGTTCCTCTTTCGACACGTTCTAGCCCTTCTGACGCGAAAGAAGGATTAAAACTCCTGCAAGTTCCGAAAAGATCAGGCCAACCACAAAATGTCACTGATCCGCAACGCACCTGTCGCCAGCATGACCAGCCGGTCAAAGCCGAGCGCAATCCCCGAACAGGCTGGCAGGTCCGGCAACGCTGCCAGGAAGGCTTCGTCCACCGGCCAGTCCTGATCCGGTGACAGACCGATACGGCGCTTGCGGTCCGTTACAAAACGCTCCCGCTGCTCTACCGGGTCCGTCAGTTCCTCAAACGCATTCGCCAGTTCCAACCCCCCCACATACAGTTCAAACCGCAGAGCCGCGCGCCCGTCCGCCGGGTCGCGTCGTGCGAGAGCGGCCTGTTCGGCAGGCCAGTGCGTCAGGAACGTCGGGCGTTCGCGCCCGATCACGGGTTCGACGCGCTCCAGCAGAAGCCGGAAAAACAGATCCTCCCACGTCTCCCCGTTGCGCAGACCAACACGCGCCTGCTCGGCAAGGGCTTCGGCGTTTCCGGCCGTCCCCAGCAGATCCGCACCCACATAACGCGCAAATGCAGCCTGCATCGTCAGACGTTCGAAGGGGAGTGACAGATCAATGACATCCATCCCCCGATGCACCACAGGCGGCAGAAGAGCCCGGAGAAAATCTTCCGTTTCATCCATCAGGGACGACAGATCCGCACCCGGACGATACCATTCCAGCATGGTGAACTCAGGCGCATGCGTGCTGCTCGCCTCACCATTGCGCCAGACGCGCGCCAACTGGAACACGGCCCGTCCCGTCGCCGCCACAATCCGCTTCATCGCGAATTCCGGACTCGTATGCAGAAAACGCTGCTCGCAGGAGCCGTCGGGGCGTTCAAGCTCGGTTCTGAAACACCGCAGATGGACCTCTTCTCCCGGAACAGGAACGGCGCAGGGCGTCTCGACTTCCAGATAGCCCCGGTCTTCAAAGAAGGTCCGAACGGATTTCACCATCTGCGAGCGCCGCTCAAGCAGCGGCAGGCGCTCGGCGATCCGGGCCGAATCAGCGGCCAATCCAGCGGACAATACGGTCATGGCGTCTATCGCTCCTGTTGCAAAACGGGGACCCGCACCGCTAGAGGCATCACATGCACGATATGGTCAAGACAGCCCAAAAGCATTCCCCAAAACGCGCCACCCTCCGCACACCCTCGGATCTGATCGACGCGGGACTGGCGAACGAGGCGGACCGTTCAAGGCTCGAAGCAGTGGGCGAACGCTTCACAATGGCCATTCCACCTGCCTTTCAGGACCTGATCACCCATCCGGACGACCCTATCGCCAGACAGGTCATCCCTGATGCGCGCGAACTGATCACACTGCCGCACGAAGATACGGACCCGATCGGCGATGATGCGCTCTCGCCCGTTCCCGGAATCGTGCATCGCTACGCCGACCGTGCCCTGCTCAAGCCGCTGTTAGTCTGCCCGCTCTATTGCCGTTTCTGCTTCCGTCGCGAACATGTCGGGCCGGGCGGTGGCCTTCTGAATGATGCGCAACTTGAAACCGCACTGGACTGGGTGCGGCAACATCCCGATATCCGCGAGATCATCCTCACGGGTGGCGATCCGCTCATGCTGGCGCCCCGCAGGCTGAAGCACATCGTGCAGTCCCTGTCCGACATTCCCCATATCGAGACCATCCGCATCCATTCCCGCGTGCCGGTCGCCGATCCGGCCCGCATGACGGAAGAGCTTCTGGATGCGATGGAGACGGACCGCGCCATGTGGCTCGTGGTCCATGCCAACCACGCCAGCGAACTCACCCCGCAGGCCACGAAAGCCATCCGCGCCGTGCTATCGCGCGCCATTCCGGTCCTGTCGCAGTCCGTTCTGCTGCGCGGGGTCAACGATACGGTGGAAAGTCTGGAAGCCCTTCTGCGGGCGTTTCTGCAAGCGCGGGTCAAACCCTATTATCTGCATCATCTGGATGCAGCCGCGGGGACCGGACATTTCCATGTTCCGGTCGAGGAAGGACAGGCGTTGCTGCGGCAGCTCCGCGGACGTGTGACGGGTCTCGCCTGGCCAACCTATGTTCTGGACATTCCGGGCGGCCGGGGCAAAGTCCCGATCGGCCCCGAATATCTCAAGCCCGGCTCTCCGCGTACGGTTTCGACGCCCGACGGAGAGATTTGCGATTTCACCTGAAGCGAAAGAAACGCTTACTTCGCTTCGAACATATGCGTGGCATGCGTGATCGCGCCGCCCGCACGGATGGCGGCGGCCACGAGGGCGATTTCGGAAAGCTGGGCGTCTGTCGCCCCGGCTTCACGCGCTGCCTTCACATGAAGTTCAATACAATAGGGGCACTGGGTTGTCAGGGCGACCGCCACGGCAGCGAGCTGCTTGGTCAGGGCGCTGACGGCCCCTTCCTCGAAAGCCGCACGATCGAACTGCCAGAAAGCCTCCATCCCCTTGGAGGCATTGGCTTCGAGATGGGAAATGCGCGAGAGGTTCTTCATATCGTACATGCGTCTTCTCCTTGCGTTTCGCCCTGACCCTCAGGACGCACACACAGTCTGACATGACCTGCCCGGCGCGCGGCCCCAAGCCCTCTTTCCTTCACACTTTCCTGAAGTCCCCACAGCCCACGCAGCCCTTGTGCCTTGCTTAGAAGCCCCCTGCGGCGCTAGAAGCCCACAGACGTGACAGAAAATCCCTCTCCAAGGGTCATCAGGACACAAGCATGAAACAGCAAGCCAACCTTATCCGGGCCGGCCAGGTCATCGAGCACGACGGTCGCCGCTGGACGGTTCTCAAGCAGCAGATCATCACCCCGGGCAAGGGTGGCGCCTTCATCCAGGTCGAAATGCGCGACCTCAAGACGGGCAACAAGACCAACGAGCGCTGGAGAACGGCTGACTCCGTCGAGCGTCTCATGACGGAAGACAAGGACTACACCTATTCCTACATGGATGGTGACAATGTCGTCCTGATGGACCCGGAGACGTTCGAACAGCTCATTCTCGCCAAGGACATCTTCGGCGACCAGTTCGCATTCCTTCAGGACAACATGCCGCTGAACGTCAAGCTGGTCGAAGGCGACCCGGTGGGCGTGGAACTGCCGCCGCATGTGACGCTGGAAATCACGGAAGCCGATCCGGTGGTCAAGGGCCAGACGGCCAGCTCATCCTACAAGCCCGCTGTCCTGTCCAACGGCGTCAAGACGCTGGTCCCGCCGTTCATCGAAGCCGGTGAGCGCATCGTTGTCCGCACGGAAGACGCGTCCTACGTCGAACGCGCGAAGGACTGATCCATCATGCGTCTCTCCCCGCACATGGCCGTCATGCAGGGCGCCGCGCAGAAGGCTTCGCGCCGTCTGCTCCGTGACTTTGCAGAGGTCGAACAGCTTCAGGTCAGCATCAAGGGCCCGGGAGATTTCGTCTCCCAGGCCGACCTGCGCGCCGAAACCATCCTCCGCGAAGAACTGAGCCGTGCGCGGCCGGGCTATGCCTTCCTGATGGAAGAAAGCGGCGCTTCGGGCGGGGATAACTGGACCTGGCGCTGGATCGTCGATCCGCTCGACGGCACGACGAACTTCCTGCACGGCATTCCGCATTGGGCCATTTCCATCGGCCTTCAGCGCAGACTTCAGGACGGATCGATCGAACTGGTCGCGGCGGTTGTCTACAACCCCGCTGCCAACGAAATGTTCTGGGCCGAAAAGGGCGTGGGCGCGTTCCTCAACGAGCGCCGCCTCCGCGTCTCCGGTCGCCGCAATATGCTGGAAGCCGTTTTCGCAACGGGCATTCCCTTTGCGAAGGTCCCGAGCAGCAGCCGTCTGCCGTTCGCCCGCGTTCTGGGCGCACTGATGCCGCAGGTCGCAGGGATTCGCCGCTTTGGCGCCGCTGCCCTCGATCTCGCATGGGTGGCAGCAGGCCGCTACGAAGGCTACTGGGAATTCGGCATCAAACCGTGGGACTGCGCAGCCGGTCTACTTCTCGTCCGTGAAGCGGGTGGTTATGCGACCGACCCGGACGGTAACGAACTCCACGATCTGCCGGACGACGTGGATGTCGTTGCCGGAAACACCAACCTTCACGGCACCCTGCGCGCGCTCGTGCATGAGGCCCTGAACCGGGGCTGATCTCCCGGAGCTGACGAAACAGTCCTCACGCCCCATTGCGGGAGTCGTGAGGCGTCGTCTAGGATCGGTCTGACATGAACAGGCCGATCCTCTCCTCCCTTTCTCTGGCGGCCTTTCTGGCCTGCCTCTCGCTGCCCGCCGCACAGGCACAGGTCACCAGCAATCTGGATGATCTGCCTCAGGGCAAGTCCGCTCCTGCCGCAAAAAAACCGGCCCCAGCGCCACATACGGCCCACACATCCGCCGCACACAGCGACACGAAGCCGGCACCCCAGAAAGCCACTGCGACATCCACGTCTGCCCCAGCAGCCACTCCGGTCAAATCCGCTCCGACGCATGAGACGGTTCCGGGTGTTCCTCCCGCTCCACCACCTCCTGTGGTGCTGCCCCCACCGTTCGTTCCGGTCCAGCTCCATCCGCCCGTTCCTCCGGCGGACGTGACAGCCGTCGCCGATGCCGCAAGCCATACGGAACCGCTGCCTGACGGTGGGATGCGCGTTCTGTTCGCATCCGGAAGCGAGGCGTTGAATGCCGATAGTCTCAAAACGCTTCAGGCCTACGGAACCGAACTCTCGCACCACCCGGAAGAGCGGGTCGTGCTGATCGCCCATGCCACACTGCCGGGCGATGACGTGTCCATGCCGCGTCGCATCGCGCTGGCCCGCGCGCTTGCCGTCCGGTCGATCTTCATTCACGCAGGCGTGGCCACGACCCGTCTTTATCCCCGCGCGCTGGGACGACCGGACGCCGGAGACAGCGCGCCTGCCGACCGGCTGGATGTTGTCATTGAGACAAATCCCGTCGACCCACCCTCACCTTCCGCAAACGGCCTGCCGAAATAACATCAGGAAAGACACGCCGTGACACGTCCTACGACCTATCTGCTCCGAATGGCCGTTTTCCTTGTCGCGGTCGGCCTTCTGGCCGTGACAATGGGCACAACCCTGCTTCAGGCCTTCAGTGCGAACCCGAAGCTCGATGCCATTATCCTTGGCGTGCTCCTTCTGGGCATCCTGTGGAACCTACATGTCGTCCAGCGCCTCATGCCGGAAGTGCACTGGGTTGAACTCCTGCGCCAGCCACGCGCCGGTCTGGCAGCACCCAAGGCGCCCCGCCTGCTTGCCCCCATGGCCAGCATGCTGGCGGCACGCAACCGCACGGACCGCCTGACGCTCTCGACCCAGACCACACAGGCGATGCTCGACAGCCTGTCGTCACGTCTGGACGAAAGCCGGGAAATCTCCCGCTACATGACGCAGCTCCTGATTTTTCTGGGACTGCTGGGTACGTTCTACGGCCTTCTGCTGACAGTCAGTTCGATTGCCGGTGTCATTGGCGGCATGTCCGCAGGCGGCGGCGACATGGACGTCATGTTCAACCAACTCAAGACAGGCCTTGCCGGACCGCTCGCCGGCATGTCCACGGCGTTTTCGGGCTCGATGTTCGGCCTCGCCGGCGCACTGGTCCTCGGCTTTCTCGACCTGACGGCCGGGCAGGCCCAGACCCGCTTCTTCAATGAACTGGAAGAATGGCTGGCTGGCGTCACACGCGTTACAGGCAGCACGTCCATCGACAGCGACGGCGCGCCCGTTCCGGCCTATGTTCAGGCCCTGCTCGAACAGACCGCCGAAAATCTGGAGACGCTCCAGAACGCCGTCTCCCGCAGCGAGGAAAACCGCGTCCGCGAACTGCACATGCTCGACAGCCTTCAGGAACGCCTGCGCGGCATGACGGATCTGCTCGCCGCCAACCAGACGCTCATGACCCGTACCGCCGAAACCCAGACCGCCCTTCTGCGCCATATGGGCGATGACGGTCCGGGCTCTCAGGGAACGGCGCTTCTGCGGATCGAGACGCATCTCAGCCGTCTGATTCAGGAACTTCATGAAGGCCGCGCCCAGACGATCGGCGAGTTACGCAACGATCTCCGTGTTCTGGCCCGCACGATTGCGGCAGCTTCTGGCAACACAACGCCCTCCCCCGGCAGGCAGGACTGATCCATGGCCCGGCGCAGACGCGGATCCCACAACGCCCTTGATGCCTGGCCCGGCTATGTGGACGCCCTGTCCACCCTGCTAATGGTCGTCACCTTCGTGCTGCTGGTCTTCGTCGTGGGGCAGCAGTTCCTGTCGGTTTCGCTGTCACGACGCGAACACACGCTCGACGCCCTGCAGAAGCAGCTGGCCGAACTGTCGCACATGCTGTCGATGACGGAAGACAAAAATAAAAGCCTGTCTTCCACCATCGCCACCCTGTCTGATGAAAAACAGCAGAATCAGGCTCAACTTCAGACCCTCTCCACCCAGATCGCCGCCCTGACGGGCCAACTCCAATCAAAAGATCAAGCCCTGGCTTCGGCAGACGACACAAGCAAACAGCAGAACAGCAAGATTTCGGATCTTCAGGCGCAGGTTGAAGAACTGACCCGCCAGCTTCAGGCGATCAGCAACGCCCTCGACATTGAAAAGAAGAACGAGCAGGGCAAGGACGCGCAGATCGCGGATCTGGGCAACAAGCTCAATCTGGCGCTGGCCGACAAGGTCAATCAGCTCAAACGCTACCGGTCCGAGTTCTTCGGTCGTCTGCGGGACCTGCTGAAAGACCAGAAAGGCGTGAATGTCGTGGGAGACCGTTTTGTCTTCCAGTCGGAAATCCTGTTCCCGCAGGGTAGCGCCGATCTAACGCCAGAAGGCCGCAAGGAAATCACGACGCTTGCCCACACCTTCAAACAGGTCGCCTCAACGATTCCGACTGATCTTCCGTGGATTCTACGCGTGGATGGTCATGCTGACCGCCAGCCGATCCACAGCGCATTTCCCAGCAATTGGGAACTGTCGTCGGAGCGCGCCATCACGGTGGTCAAACTGCTGATTGCCGAGGGCGTGGACCCACGTCATCTGGCCGCGACGGGCTTCGCCGACTACCAGCCTCTGGACGCTGCCAGCACACCGGCGGCCTATGCCAGAAACCGCAGGATCGAGTTCCGTCTCACGGACCGCTGATCCCACTCCCGCCTGCCTTTTCACAAAGGCAGGCTTTTGCGCAGATCTACTGACATTTCTGCGATAATCCCTTATGTAGCAGCCATGACCGATACCCCGCTCTCCCTTATCCGCAATTTCTCGATCATCGCCCACATCGATCACGGCAAATCGACGCTGGCCGATCGCCTGATTCAGGCCTGTGGCGCCCTGACCGCGCGCGAGATGAAAAATCAGGTCCTCGATTCGATGGAACTCGAGCAGGAGCGCGGGATCACCATCAAGGCGCAGACCGTGCGCCTGACCTATCCGGCCAAGGACGGCAAGGTTTACACGCTGAACCTCATGGACACGCCGGGCCATGTCGACTTCGCCTATGAAGTCAGCCGCTCGCTCGCTGCCTGTGAAGGCTCGCTTCTGGTCGTCGATGCCTCTCAGGGCGTGGAAGCCCAGACGCTGGCGAACGTCTATCAGGCCCTCGACGCCAATCATGAAATCGTCCCGGTCCTGAACAAGATCGACCTTCCTGCCGCGGAACCCGAGCGCGTCCGCGCCCAGATCGAGGAAGTTGTCGGGATCCCTGCTGATGACGCCGTCGAAATCAGCGCCAAGACCGGCATCAATATCGAAGGCGTGCTCGAAGCCCTCGTTCAGCGCCTCCCCGCCCCCACGGGTGACGCCGAAGCCCCGCTTCAGGCCCTGCTGGTCGATAGCTGGTACGATGCGTATCTGGGCGTCATCATCCTTGTCCGCATCAAGGACGGTCGCCTCAAGCGTGGCGACCGCATCCGCATGATGCAGACCGGTGCCACCTATCACGTCGATCAGGTCGGCGTGTTCCTGCCCAAGATGCAGTCGGTCGAAAGCCTGGGTCCGGGCGAGATGGGCTATATCAACGCCGCCATCAAGACCGTCGCGGACTGCAATGTCGGCGACACTGTCACCCTTGACCGTCGCCCAGCCGAGAAAGCCCTTCCGGGCTTCAAGCCATCCATTCCCGTCGTGTGGTGCGGTCTGTTCCCAATCGACGCCGACGATTTCGAAAAGCTGCGCGACAGTCTTGCGAAGTTGCGTCTGAACGATGCCTCGTTCCACTTTGAGGCTGAGACCTCGGCGGCACTGGGTTTCGGTTTCCGCTGCGGCTTCCTCGGATTGCTGCATCTGGAAATCATTCAGGAACGCCTGTCCCGCGAATTCAATCTGGACCTCATCGCAACCGCGCCGTCCGTGGTCTACAAGATGCACATGACGGATGGCACGGTCGAGGATCTGCACAACCCTGCGGACATGCCGGAGCTGAGCAAGATCGAAACCATTGATGAGCCTTGGATCAAGGCCACCATCATGGTGCAGGACGAATATCTCGGCCCGGTCCTGACGCTCTGTTCTGAGCGACGTGGCGTGCAGGTGGATCTGACTTATGTCGGCAACCGCGCCATGGCCGTCTATCGTCTGCCGCTGAATGAAGTGGTGTTCGATTTCTACGACCGCCTGAAATCCATCAGCCGCGGCTACGCCTCTTTCGACTATCAGATGGACGGCTACGAAGAGAGCGATCTGGTCCGCATCTCCATTCTCGTGAACCACGAACCGGTCGATGCCCTGTCGTTCATCTCGCACCGCACCGTCGCCGAGCAGCGCGGCCGCTCGATCTGCGGCAAGCTCAAAGATCTGATCCCCAAGCAGCTCTTCAAGATCGCCATTCAGGCCGCCATCGGCTCCAAGGTCATCGCCCGTGAAACGATTGGCGCGCTGTCCAAGGACGTGACGGCCAAATGTTATGGTGGCGATATTTCCCGTAAGCGCAAACTTCTGGACAAACAGAAGGAAGGCAAAAAGCGCATGCGGCAGTTCGGTAAAGTCGAAATCCCCCAGAGCGCCTTCCTCGCCGCCCTGAAAATGGACTGAGACCTGCCCCATGTCGAAAAGCGCCGCCATCCTGTTCGTTCACAACGAGGTTGATACGATCGGATGGTGGCTGGCCCATCACGCGACAGTCGGTTTCTCGACCCTGATTGTCTGTGACGATCATTCGACGGACGGAACCAGTACGGTCCTCTCAAACGCCGCCACGCTTTACGACATCCGGGTCCAGTCCGCCGATACGACGCTCCCCACACGACTGGAACGTCAGACCCGATTCCACGAAAACGCGCTCGCACAGGGGCGGAACGAGTTCGACTGGATGATGATTCTGGCGGCGGACGAATACCTGCATTTCGAGACCGCCCGATCCGTCGCCGAATTCACGGCTGCTGCGACTGGAACGACAATTCCCGTAAACTGGTGCCTGTTCGGCTCTTCCGGACGCCTGACGCCCTCGGCCTTCTCCCCGGTCGAGACCTTCACCCGCCATGGGCTTCTCGGCCTGCCGGATCACCGCATTTTGCGGCATCTTGTTCAGCCACGCTCTCTTGAAACCGGCCTGCCTGACCCCTTTTCGGCGTTGGATAGAAATGCCGTTTGGGACGACGCGCGGATTCTTCATTTTGCCGCAGGCGACCGTGAAAGTTTCTTCAAGCGTGATTCTAGCGCGACACCCGAACAGGCCTGGAAAAATTTCGATCGCAATGATGCTGAATATGGCGGCGCAAACCGCTGGCTTCCCGAAAGCCGCCGGATCGCCTCATTCCTGACCCAGGCGTCGTTGAGCGATCTTTATTGGCGCCTCAAGACCGTCATGACCCATGCGGATAAATCCGCTCTGCAAAAACTTGGCCTGACACCCGCTCAGCTTTCCGTGTCTTCGTCCTCCCGCTCACAACCGAAATTTCGCTTCTGTACGCTCGGGGAAACACCGCGTCTGATGCTGGATATGCAAACCGGCTCTTTCGTTCCTGTTGGAGCGACGGACACGGATTTCGGGCGCTATAATCCGCTCGTCATGGCTTTGGAAGTATCGGATACCGATATCTGGAACGCGTGCCTGTTCGTGGAAAATCCACTGCCCGGCCGATATCTCCCGCTTGCAGGCTCGCCGACGCTCCTGCCCATAGTACCGCTCCGCATCAAAATTGCTGAAAACGCCGTCCAGTCACCTGTCAGCGGCAATAATATCCATATCGCCATTCCCGACCATCGCCTGAGGGAAATCGACGCCACAATGAGTCTCTACAGCCGCATGACATCTTTCATGGTTCTGACGGCAGAAGGCCATAACCTTGCGGGATTACTGCGCGGAATTGAAAGACTTCCCGCAGCAGATGCCAGCGCCCTGGGATGCGCGGTTGCTATGCTGCCGTTTGAGGAGGCCGAGCGCCTGTCCGATGCTTTTCCGGGTGTTGTCCCAAGGAATGTGCGGCCGGCCCGACCGCCTCAGGCCTGAGAACCGGCGCTATTGCGGAACAGGTCAAACGTCAGGACTGCCCCTGCCGTAACAGCCGCACACTGCGCCACATCGCTCTCGTTTAGAGAGTGCTCCAGATGTGCCAGAAACTCCGGCCATTCCCCTTTCTGATGAAACGCCGACAGATACGCCCGGGGCAAGCCCTCGCCCACACGCGCCGAAAGCACCCGGCCGCCAAGGCGTGATCCCTCCAGAACATACAGCACGCCCAGCGCCATACCGTCATGCTCGGGAAAGATGTCCTGACGCGCTGCAGGAACTTCAAGCCCCATCTGCCGCAGATCCTCTTTCAGCAGTTCGGAGCGTGAACGCCATGATGGCAGCACACTCGGATGCGTCGCGAGATAGGTCTCGGCCGTCAGAAGCGCGCCTGCATGAGCTGTCAGAAACGCACCGTAGGATTCTCGATCTGCAAGATTGAAACGCGAAAAAGCTTCATCCACGGCTTCGTGCGCCTTTCGGCTGACACGTCGCAGTTCCGCAAGGCCTGAGCCGCCCTGACTGCCGATACGTTCAACCGTGTCCATCCGTCTCGATCTTCCTGTCTTTTGTGAAACCGTTTCTGGTTCTGTCCGTAATTAGAGTGACTTGCAACAACCAGATCCGTCTCGACACACCACAAATTCCGGAGAAACGCCGTTGAGCAGCACCCCGCCCCGAACACCATCCCCTTCTGACAACCCTCTTACCGGGCGGGGGAAGCGACACCGGCGCCTGAAAACCGTTGGCGGTATTGTCGGAGCGCTGGTGGCCGCCCTCATCGTGCTGATCCTGGTCTGGCAATGGGACTGGTTCGTTCCCTACATTGACCGCAAGGCCACAGCAGCCCTGCATCGTCCCGTCAGCATCGCGCATCTGCATGTTCATCTTGGCTTCAAACCAACAATTACGGTCGATGATCTGAAAATCGGCCAGCCCGAGGGCTTCGGAAAAGAAAAAAACGACTTTGCCTCGGCTCACGCCATCACGGTCAAGGTCGATGCATGGGGTTACCTGACAGGTGGCGGTCTCTCCGTGCCACTGATCCGTGTCGACGCACCAAAAGGCGACATCGTTTCACTGGCTGATGGCACGAACAATTATACGTTCCCCTCGTCCTCCGGCACATCCTCCCAGACAGCGTCGCCTTCAACAACATTGCCCAAGCTCGGCAAGATCGAGATCAATGACGGCGATATCCGTATAGCGATGGCAAAGCTGAAGACGGACATGCACGTCCTTATCCATACCGTTGCGCCAAAAGACGGCGACGACGGGCATATCGTCATTGATCTCGAAGGCCGGTACGCCCGCGCACCCATCACGGGTCATATCGTTGGGGGCGCCCTTCTGGACGTCACAGACACCACGCATCCCTATCCAATCGACGGACGCCTTGCCAACGGCCCCACCTACATCACTCTGCGCGGCACGGTTGACGATCCGATCCACTTCCGCGGTACCAATCTTGCACTGCATTTTGCCGGTCCGGACATGGCGCTCCTTTACCCACTGACGGGCGTACCCATTCCGGAAACCCCGGCCTATAGCGTCACCGGCAATCTGGCCTATTCCGACCGCGCAATCCGTTTCCAGAAATTCGAAGGCCATATGGGTTCTTCGGATATCGGCGGAGACATCAACGTCAATCCGCATCAGAAACCGATCTTCGTGGATGCGGCCCTTCATTCCCATCAAGTGGATCTGGCGGATCTGGGCGGCTTCATTGGCGCACAGCCCGGCGAAGCGAAAAAAGCCGAACCGGCCAGCACCCGCGTACTGCCTGACAAGGCCATCAATGTCCCGAAACTCAATGCCGCCAACGTGCATCTGACATATCACGGCGATCACATCCGCAATAAAAACTGGCCTCTGGACAATATTGATACCGAACTCGACATCCACGACGGCGCCATTAACCTCAAACACCTGACCTTTGCCACCGGGACAGGAACCATTTCCGCAAATGCTACGCTTGAGCCGACTAAAAACGCGCAGTTCCACACCCGCTTCCGTCTGGACGTCTCCCGCCTTCCCCTCTCCCGCATCATGACATCCAAGGACATGTTCCAGGGTGAAGGTACCATTGGCGGTCATGTAACGCTTAATTCGACTGGCAATTCGGTCGCAACGCTGGTTGAAAACGGCAACGGTGGGACGACACTGGTGCTGGACCGCGGGGGGGATGTGACGGCCCTTCTTCCCGATCTGCTGGGGCTCAAGCTCGGCTCGGCCATTCTGTCTGCGCTTGGAATTCCGGATCGCTCAAAACTGGAATGCCTCGTGGCGGATCTGCCGCTCAAGGACGGTATTGTGCATACCGATGCAATGCTCCTGCAAACCGGTACCACCCGGACAAGCGGCACCGGTACCGTCAATTTTCATAAGGACACGCTGGATTACGCCATCACCACCCGTTCGATCGGGCCCCAGATCCTGTCCCTGCCCGGCGCGGTCCATATTTTCGGCCCGATCAACAGCCCCACAATTCTGCCGGGTGCTGAACTGATCGGCCGCGTCGCAGCCTCTGTGGGGCTTGGGATCGTCTTCCCGCCAGCAGCTCTGATCCCGACCATCCAGCTTGGTGTCGGCAAGGGCTCGGCCTGCGAAAAAGCCATTCTGGAAGCCAATGAACATCCCGCCGCCGGGATCGCACCCGGCGCCACCACAGGCTCAGGCCCCAGCAGCATCCCGCACCCAGCACACCCACAGACAGCAACGCATCCGCAAACCTCACACCATCGCCTGTCTCCGGCAGAGATCCACAAAGCATGGGAGAAAAAATCGAACCCGAAATGAAAAGATACGCTCCGGGTCGTGGCAGAACCAGCTTTTTTGACTATAGCTTGGCCCAGCCATCCCCTGCCCCCGGAGTGTCCGCTTGCTGCTATCCAGACTCGACCGCTGGTTCCATATCACGGCCCGCGGTTCAACGATCCCGCGTGAGGTCATTGCCGGACTGACGGTCTTCGGGGCCATGGCCTATATCGTGGCCGTCAACCCGGCCATCCTTTCGGCGGCGGGTCTGGACCGTCACGACATGGTCATGACCACGATCGCCGGCGCCGTCGCCGGAACGCTGCTGATGGCGCTCTGGGCCCGGCTGCCAATAGCTCTTGCCCCCGCCATGAGCAGCAATGTCCTGTTCGCACAGGTCGTCGTCCAGCAGGCCCATGTCAGCCCGCGCACGGCCTTCACGGTCGTCCTGTTCAGCGGATTATGCTTCACTGCCCTCTCCCTGAGCCAGATCCGCCAGCGCATCATCCGTGGCTTTCCGCCCTCGATTGTGCTCGGGATCCAGATCGCACTCGGTGCCTTCATCGCCCGGATCGGCCTGATGACGGGCGGCATCGCCGTTCCTTCCCCTGAAGGTCTGACATTCGGCTCCCTGAGCAACCCGTCCGTCCTGCTTAGCATGGCTGGCGTCGTCCTGAGCGCCATTCTCGTTGTCCTGCGCGTCCCGGCCGGGCTGCTTCTCGCCATCCTCACCATTACCATCGCCGGACTGTTCATCCACACGCCCTCAGGCCCGATCACGCATCTTCCAGCACAACTTCTGGACTGGCCGCATTACCCGACAAACCTGTTCCTGCCCTTCGATTTCCACGAATATTTTTCCCATCTCGGACTTCTCGTCCCCATCACGCTCTATTTTCTGCTGAGTGATTTCTTCGACGCAACCGCAACAATGATGAGCGTCGCCCACCGCGCAGGTCTGGACGGAACGGTTGAAAAACCTGCGCTCGATCACCGTGCCTTCGGCTCTGATGGAGCGGCCAGCATCATCGGCGCCTCACTGGGGACCTGCACGGTCTCCGCCTATGTCGAGAGTCTGGCAGGCGTTGAAGCCGGCGGCCGCACGGGTCTGAGCGCACTGGTCGTCGCTGTCCTGTTTGCCCTGTCTTCCGTTTTCTGGCCGCTCATCACCGCCATTCCCGCGATCGCCACAGCGCCCGTGCTCATTCTCGTGGGCCTGAACATGCTCGGCAGCCTCAGCCGCGTTGCGGAAACACCCGCAGAAGCCATTCCGCCCCTGATGATGCTGCTGATTGCAGGCGTGACCGGAAATTTCATGCTGAGCCTGTCCTGCGGCCTGCTGATCTACACCGCGCTCGCCGTCGCCACACGTCAGTTCCAGCGCCTAACGCCAATCGTCCTCGGTCTGGACGCCGCCTTCGTCTTTTACATGGTTCTTCAAGCACACATGGGAGCATGAAGACTTTTTAAAGCGCGGTTTTAATTCTTTTTTCATAGCTTCCGGGCAGGCTGCCTCGCATGACTTCCTGCCCCCCCAGTCCGCGCCACGTCTTCATCGCCACGCCCTGCTTCGGTGGCACCATCACACTGAATTACATGCAGTCCCTCATCGGCTGCATGGCCACAGCACCGGCCCATAATCTGCAACTCACCCTGTCCACAATCGGCAGTGACGCCCTCATCACCCGGGCCAGAAACACGCTCCTGCATCAGTTCCTGACCATGACCGATGCCACCCATCTTCTTTTCATCGACAGCGATATCGGCTTTTCCATAACCGACATTCTCGCCCTGCTGGATGCAAACCGCCCTCTGATCGGGGGCGCCTATCCCCTGAAATCCCATTACTGGGACCACGATACGGACCGTTTCATGGCCGCTGGCGAAGACCGCCGGACAGCCAGTCTGCGCTATGTCGGAGACTGCACCGCCCTGCATGACGGCAGCCCCTCGGAAGATATCGTCACCGTCTCCTATATCGGAACCGGCTTCATGCTCATGACCCGCCAGATGGTCCTCGACATGATCGCCCACTATCCCGAAACCCGTTACAGCCGCATCGACGCGAAGTCCGAAGGCCAGACTTCGCAAGCACCGTCGTCAGACGCCTATGCCCTGTTCGACTGTCTGATCGACCCGGAAACCCGGACCTATCTTTCCGAAGATTTCGCCTTCTGCCGCCGCTGGATCACAATCGGAGGAAAGGTCGCCCTCCACCGCGGTCTATCCCTGACCCATACAGGCAGCACGACGTTCAAAGGCGACCTGTCTGCGCGAACGCTGCCACTTTCTACACCTTGAACCTCAAACGGCGCATTTTCCAGCATCATCTGCCACTATTCGGTCATATTAAACCGGTTTAAACAGTCAAGCGGTGTCGGGAGCGTGATGCATACATTCCCCGACACCGCTCCCACTCTCTTCAGACCATAACCGCCTGACGGAAAAACGGGATGTTGGCCACAGGGTCAGCCGCCCCTGCAGCCGTGTTGTAATACTGCTTGTGAAAACGGCTCAGAACGGCCGGATCGCTCGACGACGGCAGGGAGACCGGCGTCCGGTAATACCGGATGCGGGCCATTGCCGAGGCATATCTCAAATTGGAGACAAGTTGCGCGCTTCGGGGCAGATCCTGCGAAAGCATCCCCTCCAGAATCCGCTCGAACCTCCTGCCTGCCGGATAACACAGAAAGTTGACCCAGCAGTCGTCATGCGTCGCTGGCTCCATCTGCCACAAACCCAGAGCCGGGCCACCACCGATCTGCCGGACATATGTTCCCCGACTTTCCGCAAGTGCCGTGCCCGTCACCAGATTGACCGCAACGTCCCCATCCAGCCCGAGCGCCGCCAGGGCTGGAGCGACCACGAGATGCTTGAGCTGGCCTGCATCAATTCCACTCATAGCCCCTCCTCACTTCGTAGTCAGGGAGAGAGCAACATGCACCATGCCAGTCCCCAGAATGGATGTGACCAGCGTGATGATCCCCGTTATGACTGCCCGCCCCCCGATCAGCCGGTCCAGCTTCCCGTTAACCACGCGATTCCCCTCATCAACCTTCGTCTCCAACAGTTTCATCTGATCCCGTAGCGACGAGATTTCCTGCCGCATCTCGGTCCGCAGTTCCTCATATCGATCCGAAAGCCCTCCCGCGATCGTCTCCAGCCGCAGAACCCGATCTTCAAGCATCCGCAGCGTATAGGCGCGTCTCTCATTTCCATCAGCCAGACTGACTACCTGGCCTTCCCCGTCCGACATGCCGTCCCCCAAATAAAAAAAAGCGCTCCCCGGAAGGAACGCTTTTGTGGCATTAAGCCATTAATATAGAAACAAGCACCTGATTTATCAATGAAAACCTGAAACCTTCAGGCAAGCGCACCAAAAGCCGACTTGGCCCCCTTCGGAGATAGGCGCATAATTGCGTCCCATGACTGTTCTTCCGACAGAAACACTTCTCGATCTGCGTGGTCTGGCCTGCCCCATGCCCGTCCTCAAAGCCAATCGCGCCCTGCGTGACATGGCCCCGGGTGCGAAGCTGCGCATCCTCGCCACCGACCGCGCCTCAGTGGCGGATTTCCAGTCCTATTGCCGCGAAACCGGCCATGCGCTCATTGCGTTCACGGAAACCGCAGGCATGCTTTCCTTCGTGATCCGGCGACGTGTAGAAACGTCACCCTCCTGAGGAAACTCCAGCGTTCCCGTGTGCGGGGCTGGCAAAAACTGTCTTCTGCCTGTAATCCCCTCGCTACCTTGTTCCAAAGTGTGCCTTGAGGCTTTTCATGCCCGAACCCATTGATGCCCCCATGGATGCCCTGTCTTTTGAGGATGCCCTGTCCGAACTGGAAAGGATCGTCCGTGGCCTTGAAGGCGGTCAGATGAAGCTCGAGGACGCTATTTCCGCCTATGAACGCGGTGCTGCCCTGCGCAGACATTGCGATGCGAAGCTGGGAGAGGCCGAGATGCGTGTGCGTGCCATCGTACAGAACGATGACGGCACGACAGGCACGGAGCCTCTTGCCGATACCGGAGACTCCGGCCGATGAATGCCCCTACCCCGTCTGTTTCCTTGAAGGACGCGCTTTCCTGCGCCTGTGCCGAAATCGAAAGCACGATCGACGCCCTTCTGCCTATGGTTCCGGGAGACGAGTCCGTTCTTCTGGACGCCATGCGTTATGCCGCCCTTGGCGGCGGCAAGCGTCTGCGCGGTTTTCTGGCCGTCGAAGTGGCGACATTGTTTGGCGCAGACCGCGAAGCCGCCCTGCGCGTTGCCGCATCGGTCGAACTGCTGCACGCCTATTCGCTGGTCCATGACGACCTGCCGTCCATGGATGATGACGACCTGCGCCGCAGTCAGCCGTCCACACACAAGCAGTTCGACGAAGCGATCGCAATTCTGGCAGGTGACGCCCTGCAGACCCGTGCTTTCGAAATTCTCGTCGAACCCGAAACCAGCCCCAATCCGGCCGTCCGCGCCAATCTGGCCCTTGCCTTGGCGCAGGCCTCTGGATCGGCTGGCATGGTCGGCGGTCAGGTCATCGATATCCGCGGCGAAGGCCGCGCCCTGCCGCTGGATCAGGTCCGTCGTCTGCACGCCCTGAAAACCGGCGCCCTCATCCGCTATGCCGCAGAATCCGGCGCCATTCTGGCTGATGTGGACGATGAACGCCGCGCCGCCATCGTCGCCTATGGCCGCGATCTGGGCACGGCATTTCAGGTCGCCGATGACGTTCTGGATTCAACCGCTACCGCCGAGGAACTCGGCAAAACCGCTGGCAAGGACGAAGCCAGCGGCAAATCAACCTATGTCTCCCTGCTTGGCATCGACGGTGCCCGCGCCGAAGCCCGTCGCCTGAGCGACCGGGCCCGGGAGGCTCTTTCATCTTTCGGTGCACAGGCCGACGCCCTCAGGGCACTGGCAGATTATGTCGTCGAGCGCAGGAACTGATCCCATGAGCAAGAATTCCTCCACGATTCCTACCTATGGCCGCTATCCCGAACTGGATCGCGTCCGCTTCCCTGCCGACATGCGGAACCTGTCCGTCGATCAGCTCAAGCAGCTTGCCGACGAACTGCGCTCGGAAACCGTTGACGCCGTCTCCACCACGGGTGGCCATCTCGGCGCCTCTCTCGGCGTGGTCGAACTGACCGTTGCCCTGCACGCCGTCTTCAACACACCGGACGACCGCATCATCTGGGATGTCGGCCATCAGGCTTATCCGCACAAGATCCTGACCGGCCGTCGCGACCGGATCCGCACCCTGCGTCAGCCCGAGGGTCTGTCCGGCTTCACCCGTCGTTCGGAAAGCGAATACGACCCGTTCGGCGCAGCACATTCGTCCACGTCCATCTCGGCGGGCCTCGGCATGGCCGTTGCGCATCACCTGCGCGCGGAAGAAGACCCGAGCTATCACGAGCGTAACGTGATTGCGGTGATCGGCGACGGCTCGATTTCGGCTGGCATGGCCTATGAAGCCATGAACAACGCCGCAGTCGCAGGCCCCGGCGCAAACCGCCTGATCGTGGTGCTGAACGACAACGAAATGTCGATCGCTCCCCCGGTCGGTTCGATGTCGGACTACCTGTCGCGTCTGATGTCCTCCCGCCAGTTCTTCAGCCTCCGCGATCTCGCTGGCAAGGTCGCCAAGCGCCTTCCGGGTAAAATCGAGCGCACCGCCAAGCGCGCCGAAGAGTATGCCCGCGGCCTGATTACAGGCGGCACGTTGTTTGAAGAGCTTGGCTTCTACTATGTTGGCCCGGTCAACGGCCACGACATGAGCCAGCTCGTGCCGATCCTGCGCAACCTGCGCGACGCCGACGATCAGGGTCCGATCCTGCTGCACATCATCACCGAGAAAGGCCGCGGCTACAAACCCGCCGAAGCCGCCGGTGACAAGTATCACGCCGTCAGCAAGTTTAACGTCGTCACGGGCGAGCAGAAGAAGGCCCCGGCCGGACCGCCGAGCTATACGTCCATCTTCAGCCGCGAACTGATGCGCCGTGCCAAAACCGACGATAAGCTGATCACGATCACGGCCGCCATGCCGTCCGGCACGGGCCTGAGCGCCTTCGCCAAGGCCTATCCGGACCGCTTCTTCGACGTCGGCATTGCCGAACAGCACGCTGTCACCTTCGCGGCCGGTATCGCGTCCGAAGGTCTGCGCCCATTCTGTGCCATTTACTCGACCATCCTACAGCGCGCCTACGATCAAGTCGTCCATGACGTCGCGCTTCAGAACCTGCCAGTCCGTTTCGCCATTGACCGCGCCGGCCTGGTCGGTGCCGATGGCGCCACCCATGCCGGTTCGTTCGACCTCAACTACCTGTGCTGCCTGCCGAACATGGTGGTAATGGCACCGTGCGACGAAATCGAACTGCTGCACGCCACAGCGACGGCCTGTGAATATGACGCCGGACCGATCGCCTTCCGCTACCCGCGTGGCAACGGCATCGGCCTTGATCTGCCTGAAAAGGGCGAAGTTCTGGAAATCGGCAAAGGGCGCATCGTCCGCGAAGCCCGTCGCGCGCCGAACGCTCGCGGTGGCGTCGCCATCCTGTCGCTTGGCCCGCGCCTGCATGAATCCCTGCGCGCCGCTGACCAACTGGCCGCACAGGGTGTTCCAGTCACGGTTGCCGATGCCCGCTTCGCCAAACCGATCGACAAGGGTCTAGTGGAAGATCTGGCAAACCAGCACGAAGTCTTCATCACGCTTGAAGAAGGTGCCATTGGTGGCTTCAGCAGCCTCGTCGTTCAGCACCTTGCCGAAACCGGTCTGCTCGACAAGGTGAAGTTCCGTCCGATGGCCCTGCCGGATCGTTACATCGATCACAACACGCAGGACGCACAGTACGAAGAAGCCGGCCTGACCGCACCGCATATCGTACGCACCGCGGCAGACGCCCTTGGCGTCGAAGTCGCCCAGCAGTCCGCCTGAACGACTGATGGCTAAACGCCGTGCCGACCAGCTCCTCGTTGACCGGGGACTGGTCGAAAGCCGGACACGGGCACAGGCCCTGATCATGGCGGGCCTCGTCTATACGAGTGACCGCCGGATCGCGAAAGCCGGCGACCAACTCCCCGAAGACGCGCCCCTCGCCCTCAAGGGGCAGGACCACCCTTGGGTGTCGCGTGGCGGGCTCAAGCTGATCCACGCGATTGAACATTTCGGGCTGGCCCCGAAAGGCCGCGTCGCCATCGACGTTGGCGCTTCGACCGGCGGCTTTACGGACGTCCTGCTCACGCATGGGGCTGCGAAGGTCTATGCCGTGGACGTCGGACATGGGCAGCTTGCCTGGAAAATCCGCTCGGACGAACGCGTCGTCGTTATGGAAAAGACGAATGCCCGCGCCCTGACGGCCGCACAGATTCCCGAACCAGTAGGGATCGTGGTCTGCGATGCCAGCTTCATCGGCCTGCGCACCGTCCTGCCTGCCGCCCTTGAGCTCACGACGCCGGATGCCTGGGCCGTAGCCCTCATCAAGCCCCAGTTCGAATCAGGCCGCGGGGAAGTCGGCGCAAAAGGCGTCGTCCGGGACCCGGCTGTCCACGACCGTGTCTGCGAAGAAATCCGGGAGTGGTTCGCAGCCCTCCCCGGCTGGGAAATCCTCGGGATCGAAGCCAGCCCCATTACCGGTCCGGAAGGCAACCGTGAGTTTCTGATCGCAGCCAGAAAAACCGGCACGGCACAGGCTACTGCAGAATAGTTTGCTAAAATAGTTTTCCGGGGAAGACCGCGCTTTTCCTTTGGAACTGCAGGTCTCCCCCGTGCTATGGCTCCGCCGCCATGACAGCCGTAATCCATCCCGATATCCGCCCCCGAATCAATTCCGTCGCGTCCGACGATCTGAACGCTGCCGAGCGCGAGCGCATTCACGCGAAATCCGCCCTGTTCGCACCGCCCGAAGCACGTCTCACGGACGGGAGGCGCGATCTAGTAGGCCTGTCGCGCGAAGAATTGGCCGCACTCATGACGGAAATCGGCGAGAAGCCCTTCCGCGCCAAACAGCTCTGGCACTGGATCTACCATCAGGGCGCAACCGATTTCTCGGCGATGACAACCATCGCCAAGCCCATGCAGGCCAAGCTCGCGGAACATTTCGTCGTCAGCCGCCCCACGACCGCGACCGAACAAACCTCCGTGGACGAGACGCGCAAGTTCCTCTTCCGCTTCCGCGACGGCCAGGAAGCCGAAACCGTCTACATCCCGGATCGCCGGGAAGACCGGGGGGCTGTCTGCATTTCCTCGCAGGTCGGCTGCACCCTGTCCTGCACCTTCTGCCATACCGGCACCCAGAAGCTCGTCCGCAATCTCGGTCCTGCCGAGATCGTCGGCCAGTTCATGGCAGCCCGCGATAGCTACGGCGAATGGCCCAGCCCGAGCGCAGACATGCCGCGCTACCTGTCCACCATCGTACTGATGGGCATGGGCGAGCCGCTCTACAATTACGAAAACGTCGCCAAAGCCATGCGGATCATCATGGACGGCGAAGGCATCGCCCTATCTCGCCGCCGCATCACCCTTTCGACGTCCGGTGTGGTCCCGATGATGGATCGTTGCGGCGATGAACTTGGCATCAACCTGGCCATCTCGCTGCATGCCGTAACTAACGAACTGCGCGACCAGATCGTGCCGCTCAACCGCAAATACCCGATCGAGGAACTAATCGCCGCCTGCCGACGCTATCCGGCCGCATCCAACTCACGCCGCATTACTTTCGAATACATCATGCTCCGTGGCGTGAACGACAGCGAAGCCGATGCCCGCGAACTCGTGCGTCTGATCCGTGACTTACCGGCCAAGGTGAACCTGATCCCGTTCAACCCCTGGCCCGGCTCGGATTTCCAACCCTCGACCCGCCAACAGCTCACGAAATTCGCCAACATCGTAATGGACGCCGGCTTCGCCTCGCCTATCCGCACTCCGCGCGGTCAGGACATCCTTGCGGCCTGCGGTCAGCTCAAGACCGAAAGTGAGCGCCAGCGCCGTTCCGCCACCCCCGAAGCCTGACATTCGCCCGGTTTCCCTCTTCTCCCCGAGATGCTAGAAACGCTTCTCAAACGAAACACACCAAGGACCACGCAGTTATGAGCGCCCACCAGGACGTCAAGAAAGTTGTGCTCGCCTATTCTGG
>Ga0157363_1000759_pt1 | contig 25377 bp, 24 predicted proteins | sample AttsexASBM1_FD_111477 | JGI IMG/M metagenome (GOLD analysis project Ga0157363, IMG submission 111477) | Fungus gardens microbial communities from leaf cutter ant in Ribeirão Preto, State of São Paulo, Brazil - Atta sexdens ASBM1 | ecosystem: Host-associated > Fungi > Mycelium > Unclassified ... | reverse complement strand
GGCTCCTGCGGAGTAACAACGAAAGCGCTCATTATGGCAGAAAAGTGCGGCTAACTGTATGACCCGATGGGTGTACGCTTTACATCACAGTTGCGTCTTTCTATATTCAAAAATCATCTGAAGATTCGTCGACGATAATGATATTTATAGAAAAAGCAGCCAGCCAGGCTGATGGGTGATGCGAAATGAGTAAAGCGGTTATCGCAATTCATGGCGGTGCCGGGGCAATCACCCGTGCACAGCTCAGTCCCGAGCAGGAGAAGCGTTATATTGATGCGCTGAACGCCATTGTGGAAACAGGCCAGCGGATGCTGGAAGCGGGCGACAGCGCGCTGGACGTGGTGACCGAAGCGGTGCGCCTGCTGGAGGAGTGTCCGCTGTTTAATGCCGGTATTGGCTCGGTCTTTACGCGCGATGAAACGCACGAGCTGGATGCCTGCGTGATGGACGGCGTCACCCTGAAAGCGGGCGCGGTAGCGGGCGTCAGCCGTCTGCGTAATCCGGTGCTGGCCGCGCGTCTGGTGATGGAACAAAGCCCGCATGTGCTGCTGGCCGGGGCGGGGGCGGAAAAATTTGCCGTCGAGCACGGGATGGACACGGTCTCGCCCGAGCTTTTTTCCACCGAGGAGCGTTACCGGCAACTGCTGGAGGCCCGTACAGCGGGGATGACGCAGCTGGACCATGCCGCGCCGCTCGATGAACGCAGCAAAATGGGCACGGTAGGCGCGGTGGCGCTGGATAAAGCCGGTAACCTCGCCGCCGCGACGTCGACAGGCGGCATGACCAACAAACTTCCCGGTCGCGTCGGCGACAGCCCGCTGCCGGGGGCCGGGTGTTACGCCAATAACGCCACCGCGGCGGTGTCATGCACCGGCACCGGCGAAGTGTTTATCCGCGCGCTGGCGGCCTACGACATTACCGCACTAATGGATTACGGCGGATTAAGCCTGAGTGAAGCCTGCGAGCGGGTAGTGATGGAGAAGCTGCCGGCGCTGGGCGGGATTGGCGGCTTAATTGCGGTGGATCGGGAGGGCAACGTGGCTCTGCCGTTCAACAGTGAAGGGATGTACCGGGCGTGGGGGTATGCCGGCGATGCGCCCAGCACAGGCATTTATCGTGAATAAGGGGGCATTGCGTGCCGCACCGTGAAGAGCTGGACAACTGCGAAGTGCTGGCTGTCCACCAACTGAATATTGCGTTTCAGGAAGAGCGGCAGTTCATCCCCGCAGTACAGAATTTATCGTTTTCGCTCAGGCGCGGCGAGACGCTGGCGATTGTTGGCGAATCAGGTTCCGGTAAATCCGTTACCGCGCTGGCGCTGATGCGTCTGCTTGAGCAGACGGGCGGGCAGGTCACCAGCGAGCGGATGCTGTTGCGCCGTCGCAACCGTCAGGTTATCGATCTCAACGAGCTGAGCGCGTCCCGGATGCAGGGTGTGCGCGGGGCAGATATTGCGATGATTTTTCAGGAGCCGATGACCTCCCTGAACCCGGTTTTCCCGGTGGGCGAGCAGATTGCCGAATCTATCCGCCTGCATCAGGGACTGAGCGGTGATGAGGCGCTCAACGAAGCAAAACGGATGCTGGAGCTGGTGCGTATCCCTGAGGCGCACGCGATTTTGTCCCGCTACCCGCATCAGCTTTCCGGCGGCATGCGCCAGCGGGTGATGATTGCGATGGCGCTGTCGTGCCGTCCGGCGGTACTCATTGCGGACGAACCCACCACGGCGCTGGATGTCACCATTCAGGCCCAGATCCTGCAACTGATTAAGGTGTTGCAGCAGGAGATGGAGATGGGGGTGATTTTCATCACCCACGATATGGGGGTGGTGGCGGACATTGCCGATCGGGTGCTGGTTATGCATCAGGGCAATGCCGTGGAAACCGGCACGGTGGAGCAGGTCTTTCATGCGCCGGTGCATTCTTATACCAAAGCGCTGCTGGCGGCGGTCCCGCGTCTGGGGGCCATGAATGGCAGTGATTTTCCGCGCCGTTTTCCGCTGATCTCACAGACCGAACAGGGTAAGCAGGAAGACGAAACCGAGCAGGATACGGTGGTTCCCGGCAGGCCAATCCTCGAAGTGCGTGACCTGGTGACCCGTTTCCCGCTGCGTAGCGGGATCCTCAATCGCGTGAAGCGCGAAGTGCATGCGGTTGAAAACGTCAGTTTTGATCTCTGGCCGGGCGAAACGCTGGCGCTGGTGGGGGAGTCCGGCTGCGGTAAATCCACCACCGGACGGGCGCTGCTCAGGCTGGTGGCGTCGCAGGAGGGGAGCATAACCTTCAACGGTGAGCGCATCGACACGCTACCTAACAGTAAATTGCAGGCGGTACGCCGGGATATTCAGTTTATATTCCAAGATCCTTATGCGTCGCTCGATCCGCGCCATACGGTGGGGTACTCGATTATGGAGCCGCTGCGGGTGCATAACCTGCTCGACGGTGAAGACGCGCAGCGCCGCGTCGCGTGGCTGCTGGAGCGCGTGGGCCTGAAGCCGGAGCATGCCTGGCGTTATCCGCACGAATTTTCTGGCGGTCAGCGACAGCGTATCTGCATAGCCCGGGCATTAGCCCTGAATCCGAAGGTGGTGATTGCGGATGAGTCCGTGTCAGCGCTGGATGTCTCCATCCGCGCGCAAATCATCAATCTCCTGCTCGATTTACAGCGGGATTTAGGCATTGCGTTTCTGTTTATCTCCCACGATATGGCGGTGGTGGAGCGGATCAGCCATCGCGTGGCGGTGATGTACATGGGGCAAATAGTTGAAATCGGCCCCCGTCGGGCGGTGTTTGAAAACCCGCAGCACCCGTACACCCGCAAGCTGATGGCCGCCGTACCGGTTGCCGATCCTGAGCATCGTCACGCCCAGCGCGTGCTGTTGCAGGACGAAATGCCGAGCAATATTCGTAAACGGGGCGAAACCCTTGAGCGCGTGGCGCTGCGTGAGGTGGGTCCCGGTCATTTTGTCGCACCACCGCGTCAGGGCAATGCATTCTCGCGGTTATAACTTACAACAGGCAGGAGAACACAATGGTTCCTTTTGTTGCTCGTCAATGGCTGCTTGCCGCGAGCGTGACGGCTGCGCTGGCCGCCGCCCCCGCGTTCGCGGCGAAAGATGTGGTGGTGGCTGTGGGGTCTAACTTCACGACGCTGGATCCGTATGATGCTAACGACACCCTTTCTCAGGCGGTGGCAAAATCTTTCTACCAGGGGCTGTTCGGCCTGGACCGCGAGATGAAGCTGAAAAACGTGCTGGCGGAAGGCTATACCGTGTCGGACGATGGGCTGGTCTATACCGTTAAGCTCCGTACCGGCGTGAAGTTCCAGGACGGCACCGACTTCAACGCCGAGGCGGTTAAGATCAACCTGGACCGTGCCAGCAATCCGGAGAACGGTCTTAAGCGCTACAACCTGTATAAAAATATCGCTAGCACCGAAGTGGTTGACCCGGCGACGGTGAAGATCACCCTGAAAGAGCCGTTCTCGGCGTTTATCAATATTCTGGCGCATCCCGCGACGGCGATGATTTCGCCCGCCGCCCTGAAAAAATACGGCAAAGAGATTGGCTTCCACCCGGTGGGAACCGGGCCGTACGAACTGCTTACCTGGAACCAGACCGATTTTGTGAAGGTGAAAAAATTCGCCGGATACTGGCAGCAGGGGCTGCCGAAGCTGGATACCATCACCTGGCGTCCGGTCGTGGACAACAATACCCGTGCCGCGATGCTGCAAACCGGCGAAGCGCAGTTTGCCTTCCCAATTCCTTACGAACAGGCGGCGCTGCTGGCGAAAAACAGCAAGCTGGAGCTGGTGGCCAGCCCGTCGATAATGCAGCGCTACATCAGCATGAACGTCACGCAGAAACCGTTCGATAACCCGAAGGTGCGCGAAGCCATCAACTACGCCATTAACCGTCAGGCGCTGGTGAAGGTGGCCTTTGCCGGTTACGCCACTCCCGCGACGGGCGTGATGCCGCCAGCCATCGAGTATGCGCAGAGCTACCAGCCGTGGCCGTACGATCCGGCGAAAGCGCGGGAGCTGCTGAAAGAGGCGGGCTATCCGAACGGCTTTAGCACCACGCTGTGGTCGTCTCATAACCACAGTACCGCGCAGAAGGTGCTGCAATTTACCCAGCAGCAGCTGGCGCAGGTGGGCATTAAAGCCAGGGTCACGGCGATGGATGCCGGACAGCGAGCGGCGGAAGTGGAAGGCAAAGGACAGAAAGAGAGCGGCGTGCGGATGTTCTACACCGGCTGGACGGCTTCAACCGGTGAAGCGGACTGGTCCCTGTCGCCGCTGTTTGCTTCCCAGAACTGGCCGCCAACGCTGTTCAATACCGCGTTCTACAGTAATCCGCAGGTGGATAAAGATCTGGCCGATGCCCTGAAAACCACCAAACCGGAAGAGAAAGCGCGCCTGTACAAAGAGGCGCAGGACATTATCTGGAAAGAGTCGCCGTGGGTGCCGCTGGTGGTGGAAAAACTGGTCTCAGCCCACAACAAAGCGCTGACCGGTTTTTACATCATGCCGGATACGGGCTTTAGCTTTGATGACGCGGATTTAAAATAAAACTCATGCTGAATTATGTGTGTAAACGCCTGCTGGGGCTTATCCCGACGCTGCTGATTGTGGCCGTGCTGGTGTTTTTGTTTGTCCATATGCTGCCCGGCGATCCGGCGCGTTTGATTGCCGGACCGGAAGCGGATGCGACGGTTATTGAACTGGTGCGTAAACAGCTCGGTCTTGACCAGCCGCTGTACAGGCAATTTCTGCGTTACATTGGCAATGTCCTTCAGGGCGATTTCGGCATCTCAATGGTGTCGCGTCGTCCGGTGTCGGAGGAGATTGCCAGCCGCTTTATGCCTACCTTCTGGTTAACGATTGCCAGTATGAGCTGGGCGGTAGTGTTTGGCCTGGGAGCGGGGATTGTCGCCGCCGTCTGGCGCAACCGCTGGCCGGATAAGCTCGGTATGGCGCTGGCGGTCACCGGCATCTCTTTCCCGGCGTTTGCGCTGGGCATGCTACTGATGCAGATTTTCTCCGTTGAGCTGGGCTGGTTGCCGACCGTCGGGGCCGACACCTGGAAGCACTACATTCTTCCCTCTATGACGCTTGGCGCGGCCGTTGCGGCGGTGATGGCCCGGTTTACCCGCGCCTCGTTTGTCGACGTGCTGAGCGAAGATTACATTCGCACCGCGCGGGCAAAAGGGGTGAGTGAGAAATGGGTCATTCTGAAGCATGGTTTTCGTAATGCGATGATACCGGTGGTCACGATGATGGGGCTACAGTTCGGCTTCCTGCTGGGCGGCTCTATTGTGGTTGGGAAGGTCTTTAACTGGCCGGGGCTGGGGCGCCTGCTGGTCGACTCGGTCGATATGCGTGACTATCCGGTCATTCAGGCTGAAGTCCTGCTTTTCTCGCTGGAGTTTATTCTTATCAACTTAGTGGTGGATGTGCTGTACGCCGCCATTAACCCGGCCATCAGGTATAAGTAAGATGCGATTACTGAACTGGCGTCGCCAGGCCATTTTAAACGCTATGCCGGGGATCAGGCCGGACCATATTCGCACCCCGTGGATTGAGTTCTGGCGTCGATTCCGTCGTCAGCCCGTCGCTATGGTCGCCGGGTTGTTTGTGTTACTGCTGATCCTGGTGGCGATTATCGCCCCCTGGTTAGCCCCGTTTGATGCGGAAAACTACTTCGATTACGACCGGCTGAACGATGGACCGTCGATGATGCACTGGTTTGGCGTGGACTCGCTCGGGCGCGATATTTTCAGCCGCGTGCTGGTAGGGGCGCAGATCTCGCTGGCGGCCGGGGTCTTTGCGGTGCTGATGGGCGCAGCAATTGGCACCGTGTTGGGGCTGGTGGCCGGGTACTACGAAGGCTGGTGGGACCGCATCATCATGCGTATCTGTGATGTGCTGTTTGCCTTTCCCGGTATTCTGCTGGCGATTGCCGTGGTGGCGGTGATGGGCAGCGGCATGGCGAACGTCATCATCGCCGTGGCGGTATTCTCGATTCCCGCTTTCGCGCGTCTGGTACGTGGCAACACGCTGGTGCTGAAGCAGCAGACATTTATCGAGTCGGCGCGCAGCATGGGAGCCAGCGATGCCACCATCCTGTTCAGCCATATTCTGCCGGGAACGGTCTCGTCTATCGTGGTCTATTTCACCATGCGCATAGGCGTGTCGATTATCTCGGCGGCCAGCCTGTCGTTTCTGGGGTTAGGCGCACAGCCGCCGACGCCGGAGTGGGGTGCGATGCTGAACGAGGCGAGGGCCGATATGGTGATTGCGCCACACGTGGCGATCTTCCCGAGCCTGGCGATTTTCCTGACCGTGCTGGCGTTTAATTTGCTGGGGGATGGGCTGCGCGACGCGCTGGATCCGAGGATTAAGGGGTAATAGTGAAAAAATATACCACTATAGAGGGTATGAGTTGATAAACATGGCGTTAACATGCACGCCTGGTGGTGTTGCGCTTACCAGGCAAATTGTTAGCGCTGTAACCAGGTATGCGAAGCTACGAAGATCAATTCTGGTGAAGCAGAAAATATTACTCATGCACCTCGAATCCATGCTTAAAAACAGCTGGCAGCACGTACGGGAAATGAATGTACACATAGTAACCATTCATGCCTCAAGGAAGGGGGGCCAGAAGCTTAAGTAGTTCAATCAACTCTTGTGGACACATACGGAAGCCGTTATTAGGCACTATCTCTAGCCCTTCTGAACGGGAAGCAGCCATCCTTGAACCCAGCGCAATCCCCACAAAACAGGGCTATAGCGATCTATGACTGCCTACCTGCGATGACCTTTGTGATCGTTAAACAGGTCTATAAGGGTGTCCATAATTTCTTCCGTGCAAATCGCAAAAACCTAACAGCAGGATACCGTTTTGCATTTAATACTCTTTGCGGTATGCCAACGTATGTATGATACCCTGGTAGTGTAAGGGATCACTTCTAAGGCATCCCCAAACCCAGTCAATATTTCTCAGGCAACTTAGCAATATTTATCAGCACTCCACGCTGCATTTCAATGTATCCCCCCGCTTTTAACCCCGCCAGTATGCGCATGACCCCGCTTCGCGACAGATGGGTTTTATTGCAGATATATTTTTCAGCTGTGGTGTTATTTCTGACCGCGGGTTCTTCATTGAATAGCTCGTTGAGCTGGGTACGAATGATCTCATAGGCCGTAGGGGCAGAAAGCTGTTTACCATGGGCAAATAATCTTCCGGCAATGTCCATCATATGCTTTGCCACATGTTCCCAAAGCAGATTAGCACTGATTACTTCGTAAACTGTCGACATTTTAAGGATTGCGATATCGCAAGCGACGTGCGTTTTAATATAAGCATCCAGCTGCATCTGCTGTAAATTAGCAATGCCCACGATACCTGGAGCCGATACCGTTGTAATAACCAGATCGTCGCTTCTACGACAAACAGTTACGCGCCCCTTCAAAATGAGATAACAATATCGTTCATTTCCAATCTGCATATACAAATGACGGCGGGGGAGGATTTTCTTAACCTCGGCCACGCGTTGCAGGTACTCGAGAAGCACTCGACCATCCTCTGACTTGCGTAAAATGAACGATTGATACGATTCGGTTGCCATAAATCGACCTTTCAAACAAGGCATATCATAATGGCAAGTATAGTGTGTTTTCCGCTGTGAACCAGATTACTTACAGATTTAAATTCAATACTTTAAAGGTAGATGTTTGATGCTAAGCAAAATACCACGGTTGAGTTCGATATAACCGGCATCGCGTAGGTCGGCAATAATACGCATGATGCCGCTGCGGGAAAGATAAGTCCGGTTCTTGATATAGTTGGCTGCCGTGATGCTGGTGCGGATTCGTTCTGATTCGTTCATCAACTCCAGAAGCTGGAAGCGGATGATCTCATAGGACGACATTTGCGAAATAAGAGTGCAATGCTCATAAACACGCGATGCCGTGTATATCAATACTTTACATAAGCTTTCCCATAGGCCAAAACTCTCAATCAGCAGGTTAAACCGTTCCAGCGGCATGCGGCTCATTTGCGCATCTTCATTAATTCGCAGATAGAGGTCCTCGGTCTGGGAAAGCTGATTACTGACACCGAGAATAAAGCTGGCCTTTTCAGAGTTTAACACCATACCGTCCCCTCTGCGGTTTAGCGTTACGCTTCCCTGATGAAGTAAATAGACTGTGCGTTTATTGCCGTAATAATAACGCAAAATTTCCCCTTTATTAGCCTGAAAGCTTTTAGCATAAGGAGAGATTTGTTCGATAATTTTGACGATGTCTGCAATGGGTTTTGCTACCAGTGCAGATGGTATACCCAGATTTGTACCGGTGGAAATTTTAGTATTCATTATCTTAACTCCAGACGATCTTTATATAAAAAAGATGTATGAAGGATTATCTATCTGCTGATTTCATAAATAAATATTGTATTGGTGTCATTGTAGACTTTCTTATTAACATTTATTTAATGTTTTTCGCGGCATTTTTATAAAATCTGAAAGTGTTAATCATATGTTGCTTTTTAAGTCTACGATTGGCCTGGAAATAAATTGTGCAGCCCAGCTAAATTTTATAAATTTTGTATCAGCAAGTAAGGGCATGAAACAAAGCTACCCAGAAATAGTTTGCATTCTGCCTGTTGCAAATGAGAAATGAAATGAACGGCGCAAAAAATATATGGACATCATTCCATCTGGATGTTGCTGCCTGAATTTCAGAAATTAAAAGGGTTACTAAGGAAATAAATTTATGAAAAAGAATATTATCGCTGCTGCTTTCGTTACTACCGCTGCACTGTCTATGTCTAACGTATTCGCTGCTGCCGGCACAGTGAACTTTAACGGTGAAATCCTGGACGCAGCATGCACAGTTGATGTGGGTAGTCAAAACCAGACCGTTGAGCTCGGCAGTTATCAAAAATCTGAATTCACAACGGCGGGCGACGTAACTGCTGCAACCAAATTCAGCATCGTGCTGAAAGATTGCCCGGCAACCGTAACTTCAGCTGCTGTGCGTTTCGACGGTACGCCTGATGCTACCGACTCTACTCTGCTGGCTATCGACAGCTCTGTAGCTGGCGCGGCTACGGGGGTTGCTATCAACCTGATGACTGCTGACAGGGCTCATCTGCCATTGCAGGGTTCTAACGGCTACAGCTATGCGCTCACTTCAGGTGTAGATAACACTCTGGATTTCTACGCTCAGTATAAATCTACGGTGGCTACCGTAACTGCAGGCCCGGCCAACTCTGTAGCTAACTTCTCTGTGATCTACAACTAATTTTCCTTGCCGGGAAAATCATAGGGGCCGGCATGTCGGTCCCTTTTCTATCGAGGTATAAAATGCACTTTCTGAGTAAATCTTTAATTGCCTGTACGCTGCTTTCTGCTGGTGTATCAGCGGCCAATGCCGGAGTGGTAATTGGTGGGACGCGTGTCATTTATGACGGCAATAAAAAGGAATCCTCTATTAGCGTCAATAATCCGGACACGACGCCCTATTTCATTCAATCGTGGGTTGAAACGCAAAATGGGGGAGCTGAGAAAGCGCCTTTTATTATTACTCCGCCATTGTATCGACTGGATAAAGACCAGCAAAACGTCGAGCGTATCGTATTAGCCGGTGCGCTTCCTCAGGATAAAGAGTCCCTGTATTGGTTGAATATCAAAGCCATTCCAGCGGCATCACGCAAAGACAATACCCTGCAAATTGCGGTAAAAACCCGCATTAAACTCATCTACCGCCCGGCAGCGCTCAAAGGAGTTATTCCGGAGGAACTGGCGGATAAACTAACCTGGCAGCGTAGCGGCAATCAGATTCAGGTTACTAACCCGACCCATGTAGTGATGAATTTTAACGAAATAAACGTTAACGGCAAAAAGCTGGAAGACGTTTCTTACGTATTACCAGGTTCAACGGCGCGTTTTGAACTGCCGAAAGGCGTTAGTGGCGGGGCGGTGACCTTTAAAATTATTAACGACTACGGCGGCACCGGAAACGTACATAACGCCACGATGTAATGCGCGCTGGGGTAAAGGACATCTGTTTCGTACCGATGGAGTAAAGAACTGATGAGTAGCCATAAGCAGGAAAAACTATTCAAACCTGCACGTCTCGCGTTTTTAATCGCATTTGCTCTGGGGGCGGTCTCAACAACCGGCCATGCACGCGATTATTTTAACCCTGAGCTGATTGAACTGGATAACCCGGGCATGAAGGGAGCCGACCTGTCGGCGTTTGAATCCGGTTCGCAGCTGCCCGGCACTTATCGCGTCGATGTCATTCTTGGCGAACAGGTTGTCGATACCCGCGAGATTAAATTTGAGGCGGTGACAGGCACCGATGGCGTAGCATCACTGCAGCCCTGTCTGAGCGTCGCCCAACTTAAAAGCTGGGGCGTGAAAACCGAGCTGTTCCCGGATCTGGCCTCTGAGGGCGAGTGCGCGAAGTTGAACGCCATCCCGCAGGCCTCTGCGGAGTTCCTGTTCAGCGTCCAGCGTCTGGTACTCAGTATTCCACAGGCGGCCCTTTCTCCGCAGGCGCGCGGCTACGTGCCGCCCGATATGTGGGATGAAGGGATCACCGCCGCGATGCTCAACTACAGCCTGAGCGGGTCAAATAACTGGTCGCGCAATGGCAACGGCAGCGATACCAACAGCCAGTACGCCAACCTGCGTCCGGGTATTAATATCGGCCCATGGCGCCTGCGTAACTACACCACCTGGAGCCGCGACAGCAAAGGTAACGACAAGTGGGATACGGTCTATACCTACGGGCAGCGGGCAGTTATTCCGCTGAAGGCGCAACTCACAGCGGGGGATAGCTCCTCTCCAGCAGACGTGTTCGACAGTATTCCGTTCCGCGGGGGCCAACTGGCCTCCGATGACGATATGATGCCGGATTCGCTGAAAGGCTATGCGCCGGTAGTGCGTGGTATTGCGCGCACCAACGCGCAGGTGGTTATTCGTCAGAACGGTTATCAGATTTACCAGAGCTATGTGGCGCCGGGTGCGTTTGAAATTACCGATATGTACCCGACCGGTGGCGCAGGGGATCTTGACGTCACCGTGAAAGAGAGCGACGGCAGCGAGCAGCACTTCACCGTGGCTTTTGCGTCACTGCCGGTGTTGCAGCGTGAAGGGCGCTTTAAATATGCGGTGACAGGCGGCCAGTATCGCTCGTACAACAGCGACGTGGAGAAAACCCCGTTTGCTCAGCTCACCGGCATTTATGGCCTGCCGTATGGTCTGACGCTGTACGGCGGCGTGCAGGAATCGAGTAAGTATCAGTCCCTGGCGGCGGGTATTGGTAAAAACATGGGTGACTTCGGCGCGTTCTCCACCGACGTGACGCAGTCGTGGGGCACCCCTGAAGGCATGCCGAAGAGCAGCGGCCAGTCCTGGCGGATCCGCTACAGCAAAAACTTTGTTGAGACGGGCACTAACTTTGCCATCGCCGGTTATCGTTACTCCACCAGCGGCTATTACGGCATGCAGGAAGTGATGGACTCCTACGGTGACAACAGCGCATTGCAGGACCGCCGTCGCAACCGCGCCGAGCTGACCATGAGCCAGAACATCGGCCAGAACCTCGGATCGCTGATGCTGAGCGCCGTGCGTGAGGATTATTGGAATTCCGGAAAGACCATGGAGTCCTACAGCGCCGGGTATAACAACGCCTGGAACAGCGTGACCTACGGGATCACCTATACATACAGCAAAAACGGCAGTACCGATAGCTACGGCCATACGACCAGCTATGACAAGGATCAGCAAATAGCGCTGAACGTCAGCGTGCCGCTGGAGAAATTCCTGCCGCGCACCTGGGCCAACTACAGCATGAACCACAGCAAGAACAACGGTACTACGCACAACGTGGGCCTGAACGGTTCGGCACTGGAGAACAATGCCCTTAACTGGAACGTGCAGCAGGGTTACGGCACCGACGGCGTGGGGTATACCGGCAATGCTAACGCGGATTACAAAGGCACCTACGGTGAAGTAACGGCGGGCTACGGCTACGACAAAGACAGCGATCGTCTGAACTACGGTCTGCAGGGCGGGATCATTGCTCATGCCGATGGCGTGACCTTCTCACAGCCGCTGGGGGAAACCAACGTGCTGGTGAAAGCACCAGGGGCGAAAGGGGTGGGCATTCAGAACCAGAGCGGGGCGAAAACCGACTGGCGCGGCTATACCACCGTGAGCAACCTGACGCCGTACCGCAAGAACGATGTGGCGCTGATGACCGATTCGCTACCGGATGATGTAGAGCTTGAGTTGACGAATAAAACTGTTATTCCAACACGAGGCGCTGTTGTTCGTGCAGATTTTAACGCAAATGTTGGGATGAGAGTGCTTATGAATTTAACTCTGATGAATGGTCAATTTGTTCCATTTGGCGCTATTGCAACAGTAATTGATGAAAATAATAAAGCTTTTATCGTAGGTGATAAAGGACAGGTCTATTTAACAGGACTTACACAGAAAGTTAAAGTGAATATTGTCTGGGGAGATGATACGAAGAGCATGTGTCAAGTGAATTATAACGGTGAAAATCAGCGTGAGGGAGGGATAGTCATAATAAATGAAGTGTGTAAGTAAATATCTATTACTCCTTTTTTGTATAAGGTGTTATATGCGATTTTTTAAATTATTTTTGCTTGTTGTTGGATTGTTTTTTGGTATGTCAGCATACTGCTGTACTTATACATTCATTGGTTCACCATATACCGTTAACTATGGTAATATCATTGTTCAAAGAGACTTGGCTATTGGTCAACCCATTTCTAATGAAATATATGGTAGTTTGGCTCAGGCTTATATATGTAAAGCCACTGGTACGGAAGGGTCAGCTAGTGGAATGAAAAGCGTCATACTTCCATATGTGTCTACTGCAAGCAATGGGCTCAGAATTTATCAAACAAATGTTCCCGGTGTAGGTATCTCCTTTGGTTGGTATGAGCAAACCAGTGCGGGTGCGGGTACGTATACAGGAAATAACTACCTTGTTGGCCAAGATAGTGTAGTTTATGGCTGGAACAGCTATGGTAATGATATTTTTAATTACAAGTTCCAGCCCTTTATACAACTATGGAAAACTGGAAATATTACTTCTGGTGCTTTATCCGGGCAAATCGCAGCTTTTATTGCTTCCGATTACGGTGGTAGTAATCCAACAAATGATATTCCTATTTATGCAGGCTCAGGAAGAATTACGCAAGTTGCGTGTTCAATTACTACACCAAACTTAGTATTTCCAATTGGAGATGTTCTGGCCGCTAGCTTTGGAAGTACAGTTGGTACTACGCCTACCAATTCAAATAATACTCAAAACCTCGGCCTGAATTGTGATGCAGGCGCAAACATTACTATTTCGTTAATGGGAACGCAGAACCCTGATGTTGGAACGGCAAGCGTATTGGCTTTAACAAACCAGGGAGATGCCGATGTAGCTCAAGGTGTGGGTGTGCAGCTTTTATATAATGGTAGCCCGCTCATATTAAATAACCGTCTTGTACTGAAAAGCTCGACTGGCGGGCAGGAAACATTCCCGATTACCGCCCGCTATTATCAGACCAGAACTACCGTTACTACCGGTAAGGCAAATGCATCTGCAACGTTAGATCTCACTTATCAGTGATAGCGAAGAGAAAACAAAATGAAAAATTTAAGTGTGTTAGCAGCTGCAACAATGGCTCTTATGATTAATAGCCCTGCTCAGGCAGGCGACCCCGTCACCCTCAATATTACTGGAAACGTTATTGCCTCACCATGTCAGGTGAGTAGCGACAGTATTACGAAATCGGTCGATCTTGGACAAAATATCCAGGCCTCTTCATTGCAAACAGCAGGTTCGGCTACCGAATGGGTAAACTTCGATATTAACCTGAATAGCTGTCCCGCTGGCACAACGAAAGCCATTATGACGATGCATGGCACCGCCGATCCCGCTAATCCAGGGGATATGTATCGTAGTACCGGTACGGCAACCAACCTGGCCGTCCAGCTACAAAGTCAGGCAGGTGACCAGTTGGGTGATACAAAAACGCTTTCTGGCACCATCGCCAATAACGCCTATACCTACAAACTGCGTGCACGGGCTTATACCCAGAATGGCGGCGTGACGCCAGGCAGTATTAGTTCGGTTGTGACGGCAACGTTTGTATATCAATAACCTGAATACGTTCCAGCCTGCTGGGGCGCAACGGAGATTTCTCATGCTTAGGAGTAAATGGCTTACTGGCGTATTCATGATGATGTTGTCATGGCTATCCTTCGCTGATGCGTCGCTGACGTTAACCGGCAAGGTGGTCGCTAGTCCCTGTACAGTTGATATCGATACGATCAACAAAACCGTTGACTTGGGTACCCTGCAGCGCAGGGATCTGCAAACGGCAGGTGAAGCGGGAGAGTGGCAGGACTTCGACCTGCTGTTAACCAACTGTCCGGCCGGGACCACCAAAGTGACGGCAACATTAAGCGGCACGCCCGATCCCCACGACGCCACGGCATGGAGTAACAGCGGCAACAGCGGCAATATGGCGCTACGACTCGCCCGTCGCGATCGTATCCAAACAGTTGCGCCGGGCGATTCGCTGGCTCAGAGCGTCAACATCAGCACACGTTCAGCCTCATTCCCGCTTTCGGCCAGGATGTTTACCCCGCAAGGAAATGCCACTGCCGGTACCTTCCAGTCGGTCATGAATGTTGATTTTACCTGGCAGTAGAGTGCCAGGGACAATAAAACTTTTGAAGTTACTTAATGGTGCACAATGCCTTATACTTTATCAATTGAGAGCGCAATCCGCGGTATACGTTTTCAACCTATATATTCCGTGGCCGAAAAAGTGATTAAAGCATGGGAGATATTAAGTTTATTGCAGCCGGGGATTAATCATGAAAAGTATTTTTGTTCACTAACAGAACAATCCTTTCTGAATATACTGGTTTGGCAGTTACAGATAGTTCATCAAATGAAGAACAAGAAACGTTACTATTTTAACGTTCCAGCTAGGTTGCTCTGCTCCGCACTTGCTGTAGAGCGGCTGCTTCCATGGCTTCGGGAGGGAATTATCCTGGAGTTGCAGGATCCTCATGGATATATATCGTTGTCTGGTTCTGAACTTCGGGCATTTGATGCGCATGTAAAGCTTCTAAAATCGATGGGTGCCGAGCTTTGGCTGGATGATATTCTACCCCTACAGATCATAGATTTAGCCGATGAGCTGGCGAGATTCGATGGTGTTAAAATTGATAAAAGCGTCGTGTTGCAGAACCCGTTACACTTAAGTCCACTTATCAAACATTGCGCCCGGCAGGTCCAGTTCGTATTAGTTGAAGGGGTGGAAAATAGCATGCATTTTGACATGGCGGAAAAGAGTGGAAGCAATCTTCTTCAGGGATTTATGTGGCCGGAAGAGCAGTTTTTTATCAGCTATAACCCGGATTGGCTATGCTAAAGGTTTTGATTCAAGAATCTGACGTCATGTTTCGCAGTGGCATGAAATATTTTCTCAGTGATTTATTCTACCAACGTTTCAATCTCCAGGTTGGATTTATGATTGACTATACGTCTGAAAATATTTATGAAGCCGATGTGATTGTTATTTCAATGTGCCAGGGAGAGAGTTATACATGCTTCCCGGAGCTACGTGCTCGGCGTAAAGGCATTATTATCGGGGTGCTTGATGGAAATGATTTTCACGAACATTCGCCATCATGTTTTTCTGATATAATTTATATCACGCGATGTGAGCCACTAATCAGGATCACACATAAAATTACCCTATCATGGTTAAAGTGGTTAGTGAGCGAGAGTTTTCCTGAATATAAGTCATGCCACGGGTGTAATCACATTAATTTATCTCTGAGCCAACGGGAGATTATGGCACGCTTGTATATGGGACGCTCGGTTCAACAGGTCGCGACAGAAATGAATGTAACTTATAAAACGATTGCGGCGCATAAATACTTTGTTATGCGTAAATTCAATCTTAAAAACGATTATCAACTATTTCGCTTTTTGGGTATGCTGCGTCAAAAATGCGCAACGCACTTGTTCCTGTAAACCCCCAGACAGAGATATATATTTTCTTTGACTACGAACTATAGTACCCCCATTGTTGTATAAATCATGCGCAATGCACACTCGAGCTTAAACGCCTACCAGACCGACTTTTCTTCCCAGATAAACTTAACGAAGTTGTAATCGTTCTCTATCTGGAGTAAGGTTTGAATTCATTCGCATTAACGCCACCTACTGGTTCGAGTAAAAAGAAATAAAAAAGGGGACATGATGTCCCCTTAATATAAGTTGGGTTAAGATTAAACCCGGCTGCCCCATAAATCATACTCGTCGGCGTTTTCGACCTTCACGCGAATAATATCGCCCGGCTTGACGTTGGTTTCGCCGTTCAGGTACACCGCGCCGTCGATTTCAGGCGCATCCGCCATGCTGCGGCCAATCGCGCCTTCTTCGTCCACTTCGTCGATAATCACCAGAATTTCGCGGCCCACTTTCTCCTGCAAGCGTTCAGCAGAGATCTGCTGTTGCAGCTGCATAAAGCGGTTCCAGCGCTCCTCTTTGACCTCTTCCGGTACCTGGTCCGCCAGCTCGTTGGCCGTTGCGCCTTCAACCGGGCTGTACTTGAAGCAGCCGACGCGATCCAGACGCGCCTCTTTCAGGAAGTCGAGCAGCATCTGGAAATCTTCTTCAGTTTCACCCGGGAAGCCGACAATAAAGGTGGAGCGCAGGGTAAGATCCGGGCAGATCTCACGCCACTGCTTGATGCGCGCCAGCTGGCGGTCAACGGAGCCAGGACGTTTCATCAGCTTCAGAATGCGCGGGCTGGCATGCTGTAGCGGGATATCCAGATACGGCAGGATTTTGCCTTCCGCCATCAGTGGGATCACATCGTCAACGTGCGGGTAAGGGTAGACGTAGTGCAGGCGCGTCCAGATCCCGAGCTTAGCCAGCTGCTCGCACAGGCCGACCATGCTGGTTTTCACCGGCTCGCCGTTGTGGAAACCGGAACGGTGTTTAACGTCCACGCCGTAGGCGGAGGTGTCCTGGGAGATGACCAGCAGCTCCTTCACGCCCGCGTCGGTCAGGCGTTTGGCTTCTGCCAGCACCTCGCCAATCGGACGGCTCACCAGATCGCCACGCATCGACGGGATGATGCAGAAGGTGCAGCGATGGTTGCAGCCTTCGGAAATTTTCAGGTAGGCGTAGTGGCGCGGCGTCAGCTTCACGCCCTGTTCCGGCACTAGGCTCAGGAACGGGTTGTGCTTTGGTTTGGGGACGTAGTGATGAACATGTTCCAGCACCTGCTCGTAGCTGTGCGGGCCGGTGATCTCCAGCACTTTCGGGTGAACTTCGCGGATCTGATCCACCTTCGCGCCCAGGCAGCCGGTGACAATCACTTTGCCGTTTTCCGTCAGGGCTTCACCAATAGCTTCCAGTGACTCCTGGACCGCGCTGTCGATGAACCCGCAGGTGTTGACGATCACCATGTCGGCGTTGTCGTAGCTTGGCACCACGTCATAGCCTTCAGTGCGAAGTTCAGTCAGGATGCGTTCGGAGTCCACCAGGTTCTTCGGGCAGCCCAGGGAGACAAAGCCGATTTTCGGCGGGTGCGTAACATTGCTCATAGGTTAAAAATTCATCAATTATGGAGTTATCAGGGCGGGATTTTACAGCGTATCGCAGGGGATTTATACACTCTTGATGGCGCAGTTGAGGCCGGCAATCGTTGTAACATTGTAAAGAATGTTAATCAGTTATCGTTTATTGATCCCAGGCATTACATTGTACAAAAAATGACCTTATTCTTAATGAGGTAACATGGCTGACAGGGGAGGAAATAGCATGTCCGTTGACAGACTGAAACGCGATCTGCTTAACAAGCTGATCAACGCCCGAATCGACCTGGCTGCATATCTGCAACTCCGCAAGGCGAAAGGGTATATGTCAGTCAGCGAAAGCGAAAATCTGCGTAATAACTTCTTTGAACTTTGCAATTTCATGCGTGAAAAAGCACCCATCCTGAAAGCGCACTACGCTGAAAGCGAATTAGTGGCGCTGCGCCGCGCCGCCGAGGTGCTCTCCATCGCCGGGGTCTGTTTGATGAACGGACGTCACGACTGCCCGAATTTTATTGCCGTTAACGCGGAGAAGCTTGAAAACTGCCTGACCACGCTCGCGCTTTGCATCATGTGTCTGAACAAGCCGGAAACGCTTGCCCGGCACTGAACCCGGGAGAGGCAACTCCCCCTTCTGATTAAGCTTTTGTAAAAGTGGTAACGCACCCGGGAACAGTGGCTAATCTTTAAGCCATATGTCGATAAAGGAGTGCGTTATGCCTCGATCCTCGCTGATTTTCCTTCCAGTCTTGTTATTCCCGCTTTCACTGCTTGCAGCGCCTGAGACGGTTAAGGTCGACGTGCTACAGACAAAACTGGATCACCCCTGGTCGCTGGCGTTTCTGCCAGATAACAAGGGGCTGCTCATCACGCTCAAAGACGGGCAGCTTAAGCACTGGCAGGCAGGGAAAGGGCTCTCCGATCCGATTGTCGGCGTGCCGAAAGTGTGGGCGAGCGGCCAGGGCGGACTGCTGGACGTCGCGCTGGCCCCGGATTTTGCACAATCACGGCGGGTCTGGCTCAGCTTCGCCGAGGCAGGTAATGATGGCAAAGCGGGTACCGCGGTGGGCTACGGGCGGTTGAGCGATGACCTGTCGCGCATTGAGGGCTTCCAGGTGGTGTTCCGACAGATGCCGAAGCTCTCTACCGGCGACCACTTTGGCGGACGGCTGGTGTTCGACGGCAAAGGCCATCTTTTTATTGGCCTGGGTGAAAACAACCAGCGCCCGACGGCGCAGGATCTGGACAAGCTTCAGGGCAAGGTGGTGCGCCTGACGGAGGACGGAAAAGTGCCACCGGATAATCCGTTTGTGAACACCGCCGGTGCGCGCCCGGAAATCTGGTCCTATGGCATTCGCAACCCGCAGGGAATGGCGATGAACCCGTGGAGTGACACGCTGTGGCTCAACGAACACGGACCACGCGGTGGGGATGAGATTAACATTCCTGAGAAGGGCAAAAACTACGGCTGGCCCCTGGCGACGCACGGGATCAATTACAGCGGCCTGAAAATCCCGGAAGCAAAAGGCGAGCACGTTGAAGGCACCGAAAAACCGCTGTTTGTCTGGAAAGTGTCGCCCGCCGTCAGCGGCATGGCGTTCTACAACAGCGACGTCTTCCCGCAGTGGAAAAACAAGCTGTTTATCGGCGCGCTGAAGGAGAAGGACGTCATCGTGCTGAGCGTGAAGGGTAATACCGTGACGGAGGATGGGCGAATTCTTGGGGATAAAGATCAGCGTATCCGCGATGTGCGCGTCGGGCCGGATGGTTATCTGTACGTGCTGACCGACGAGACGGACGGGCAGCTTTGGAAAGTCAGCCCGTCCGGGTCGTAATCAGGTCACCGGGATCATCACCACGTTGCGATACGCCGGGCGCTCGCTGAGCTGCTGGATCCAGCGCTCAAGGTGAGGGCGCGGGGTCCAGCTGAGACCCATGTTAGTGAGGTTCCAGACGAAGGGGGCGACGGCGATATCGCCCACGCCGAACGTGTCGCCGGAGAACCAGGTATGCTTCGCCAGTTCGTCGTCCATCATCGCAAACAGCGACTCACACGCATCCTGGGCGGCATGAATGGCGGGATAATCACGATCGGCTTCCGGCGTACGGATAAGCCCCATCAGGATCACGCGGTGCGTTGGGGAAAGCGTCTGGTTTGCCCAGTCCATCCATTTTTCGCCCTGCGCGCGCTGGGCCGGATTTTCAACCCACAGGCGACCCTGGCCGTACTGCGCGGCGAGATAACGCACAATGGTATTGGACTCCCACAGCGTGGCGTCTGTCTCGTCATCGCGCAGCAACGGCACCAGCCCGTTTGGGTTCATCGCCAGATAGTCGGCGTCTTTATTCACCCCGAACGCCATGCCAGCCATAATTTGGTTGAACGGTAAATCCAGCTCCTCCAGCGTCCAGAGCACTTTCTTCACGTTAGTCGAATTGTTCCTGCCCCACAGCGTAATCATATTTACTCCCGATGAGATGTGAATCCGAGTCAGCTTTTCGCCATGGTGAGATAAACCTAACAATTACGCAACAGATGCTAAAAAAAACGCCGCAATCAAAGCGTATCTGAATGTTATTGCATAAACTTTAAAAACTTTACCTGGAACAGGTTTCTTTGAAGGCTGTAGTGCGCTATTACTCATCGCTTCTTGCGACACGGTGATTGTGACGTGATTTTTAGAATGGACACTCGGGTGGCATTTATGACGCAAAAAACTTCTTCTCTGCGCAGCCTGGCGGCAGGCTCGGCGCTGCTTTTCCTTTTTGCCCCAACGCTTCATGCGGCGGAACAGACAGCGCCCGAAGCGCCGCCTGTTGATGCGCGCGCCTGGATCCTGATGGATTACGCCAGCGGGAAAGTGCTGGCGGAAGGTAACGCCGACGAAAAACTCGACCCGGCGAGCCTGACGAAAATTATGACCAGCTATGTGGTCGGCCAGGCGTTAAAAGCAGGCAAGATCAAGCTGAATGACATGGTCACCGTCGGGAAAGATGCCTGGGCGACCGGTAACCCGGCGCTGCGCGGCTCGTCCGTGATGTTCCTGAAGCCCGGTGATCAGGTCTCCGTTTCCGATCTGAATAAAGGGGTCATTATTCAGTCGGGAAATGATGCCTGTATTGCGCTGGCCGATTACGTCGCGGGCAGTCAGGACTCGTTTATTGGGCTGATGAATGGCTACGCGAAAAAACTGGGTCTGACCAATACCACCTTTAAAACCGTTCACGGCCTGGATGCGCCGGGTCAGTTCAGTACCGCGCGCGATATGGCGCTGCTGGGCAAAGCGCTGATCCATGACGTTCCGGATGAGTACGCCATCCATAAAGAGAAAGAGTTTACCTTCAATAATATTCGCCAGCCTAACCGTAACCGCCTGCTCTGGAGCAGTAACGTTAACGTGGACGGCATGAAAACCGGTACAACTGCCGGGGCCGGATACAACCTGGTGGCTTCTGCGACGCAGGGCGATATGCGCCTGATCTCGGTGGTGCTGGGCACGAAAACCGACCGCATTCGTTTTAACGAGTCAGAAAAACTGCTGACCTGGGGTTTCCGCTTCTTTGAAACCGTCACGCCGATTAAGCCGGACGCCACCTTCGTCAGCCAGCGCGTCTGGTTTGGTGATAAAAGTGAAGTAAACCTGGGGGCAGGTGAAGCGGGGTCCGTCACCATTCCACGCGGCCAGCTGAAAAACCTGAAAGCCAGCTATACCCTGACCGAGCCACAGCTGACCGCGCCGTTAAAAAAAGGCCAGGTGGTCGGGACGATAGATTTCCAGCTTAACGGCAAATCCATTGAGCAGCGTCCGCTGGTGGTAATGGAAGCGGTGGAAGAGGGCGGCTTCTTCAGCCGGATATGGGACTTTGTGTTAATGAAATTCCACGGCTGGTTTGGCAGCTGGTTCAGCTAAGTTTTTGCCGGGTGGCGGCTTCGCCTTACCCGGCATAACCTCAATACATCAACTTCACCTGCTGCGCTTTCGCGTATGCCACCAGCTCGTCATCCGGGCGGCAATCACTGACGATGGCGTCAAAGCGCGACAGCTCTCCCATTCTTGCCGGACGGACCTTGCCAAATTTACTGTGATCAACCACCAGCACATGCTGCTGTGCGGCGTTGAGCGCCCACTGTTTCACCGGTAACTCTTCAAGATTAAAACAGGTTGCCCCCTGTTTCACATTCACGCCCGCCGCAGAGTAAAAGGCGATATCCGGGCATACATTGCTCAGCGTGTCCTGAATATTCAGCGGTTTGAAAATGGCGTTGCTGGCATGAAATTCGCCGCCACACAAAATCACCCGGCACGCCGGTTTCTCCTGCAAGGCCAGGAAGGTGTTTAGCGAATAACAGACGGCGGTAAAGGGAACGGTGCTGTCGATGGCCTCGATGATCCACGGGGTTGTCGTACCGCAGTCAAAAAAAAGCGTTTGATGCGGCTGCACCAGCGAGGCGGCGAGCCGCGCGGCTTTGCGCTTCTCCTCCACCAGGCGTGTTTTTTGATCGCTTAACAGATAATGGCTGGCGCTACGCGGCTCCAGAACAATATACCCGCCAAGCAGCACAACGGGGGCGCTGTCGCTGTTCAGATCGCGACGAATGGTCATTTCAGACACGCCAAGCAGGGTAGCGGCTTCCTTAAGATGCAGCTTATCGCTGCGCTTCAGCGCCTGGAGCAGCTGAGCAATGCGGTCATCGCGACGTGTTTCCATAGATCCTCGGGCTAAAAAAGTGAGCCCCCGCAGGGCGGGGGCTCAAGTGTAACCTGACGGACCGGGGTTAGTCACGTATCCAGCCTTTGCGGATCGGAAGGGCAAACAGAACGCGATAGGCCTGTGATAATCCACGATAAAGCGCCGGACCAAAGAGGCTCCACAGGATGGCTGCGCTGATGCAGCCCATCAGTCCCACCAGGAAACCGCCGACCATATCCAGCGGCCAGTGCACGCCCAGGTAGACGCGGGACCAGGCGATGGCGACCGCCACGCCCATCAGCACTACGCCGGACCACAGGCGATGCCAGAACAGGAAGGCCAGCGCAAAGGTGAAGATCACCGTGCCGTGATCGCTCGGGAACGAGTCGTCCGGCGCATGGTGCAGGAAGTTGTAGCCGACGCGATCGACAAACGGACGATCGTGTGGGAAGGCGTGGCCCAGCACGTAGCTTGCCAGCACGCTGACGCCGATCGCCATCGCCATTTTGATCACCAGATGGCGCTGGGCGGTGACCTGTGTACGAGGTCCCCATAACCAGAGGATCACCGCCAGCGCCGGTACAATGCTGATCACATCTTTCGCAATGAAGGTGGCGAGATCGATCATCCATTCCGGTGACGACGGCGTAGCGTTGAGCAGGTAAAACAGTTCGTAGTTCAGATTTTCTAACATAATCTCGTTACTCTTTAGCAAACCAGGCGGAAACCAGCCCGTAAACCAGCACCTGGGAAAACCAGACCCACCACCCGGCCCACAGGTTGTGAGAGAAAAAATGCGCGCCGCGCATGACCTGCCCGAATCCCATCAGCAGCCCCATAACAACGCCCAACGCGACAAAGGTCCAGGCCAGGCGTGGACGTTCACGCCAGAAGGCAAAAAACAGCCCCATCACCATAAACCCGCTTGAGGCGTGGCCGCCGGGAAAGCAGCGTCCCGGTCCGCTGTCTGCCGGAATCGCGCTGAACAGGGGATACGAGACGGCTTTGCCGCCATACTCCACCAGATCCCACGGACAGCTGTGGTGGCTCATGCTTTTCAGGGCTCCTACAACGAGCGCGCCCAGACCCATCAGAAGCGCGGCTGTCACCAGCCGGGCATTGCGTCTGTAAGTCCCGTAAACCAGCGCGATGACGGCCAGGGCAATGGCCACATATTTCGCCAGCCGATGGTTGAGCAGATCCAGCAGCGGATTTTGCTGTAGCGGGAAATGATGCGTCGCCGCGTCATACCAGAAGCCGGTGATCCATCGGTCAAGCGATTCATCGCGCGAAAGCCAGGTAAAAAGCAGCGCAAGGACGATCAGCACGAAAAGCTGATAACCATAAAAGCGGGCAGGCAAACGGTAAAGGCGTTTTGTCTTATTTGTCGGTAACTTAGATAATTCTGAAGGGCTGACGGCGTGTGTCATAGTTTCGGTCAATAACGTGAAATAGCACTATCATAAGGAGGGCAACTTAAGGAAACCTTAAACAACAACGATAAGTGCCTTATTTCTGTTTTTTCACGTTAATTTGCTATCTCAGACAGCGGCAATTCATTACACTCATCGCGATTTTTTCATATTAAAGAGATTGCATGATAAACCGTTCTTCTTCCGGTAATCGTCTGGGTCGTCAGGCGTTACTTTTTCCTCTGTGTCTGGTGCTTTACGAATTCTCTACCTACATCGGCAACGACATGATCCAGCCAGGCATGCTGGCTGTGGTTGAGCAGTACAACGCAGGTATTGAGTGGGTACCTACATCGATGACCGCCTATCTCGCGGGCGGCATGTTTTTACAGTGGCTTTTAGGGCCGCTGTCGGATCGTATTGGCCGCCGCCCGGTGATGCTGACGGGCGTGGTATGGTTTATCGTCACCTGTCTCGCCACGCTGCTGGCGCAGAACATTGAGCAGTTCACGTTGCTGCGTTTTCTTCAGGGCGTGAGCCTGTGCTTTATTGGTGCCGTGGGCTATGCCGCTATTCAGGAGTCGTTTGAGGAGGCGGTATGTATCAAAATTACCGCGCTGATGGCGAACGTGGCGCTGATTGCACCGCTTCTGGGGCCGCTGGTGGGAGCCGCATGGGTCCACGTCGCGCCGTGGGAAGGGATGTTCGTGCTCTTTGCCGCGCTTGCGGCCATCTCTTTCTTTGGTCTGCACCGTGCGATGCCGGAGACCGCCACCCGCCTGGGCGAAAAGCTCTCGCTTAAAGAGCTGGGGCGTGATTATAAGGCGGTGCTGCAAAATGGCCGTTTCGTCGCGGGCGCACTGGCGACGGGCTTTGTCAGCCTGCCGCTGCTGGCGTGGATTGCCCAGTCGCCGGTCATTATCATCAGCGGCGAACAGCTTAGCAGCTATGAGTATGGCCTGTTACAGGTGCCGATTTTTGGCGCGCTGATTATCGGTAACCTGGTGCTGGCGCGTCTGACGTCACGCCGTACCGTGCGTTCGCTGATTATTATGGGCGGTTGGCCCATAGCGGCAGGGCTGATTATCGCGGCGGTGGCGACCGTAGCCTCGTCTCATGCGTACCTGTGGATGACGGCGGGGCTGAGCATTTACGCGTTTGGTATCGGCGTGGCGAATGCCGGTCTGGTACGCCTGACGCTGTTCGCCAGTGAAATGAGTAAAGGCACGGTGTCTGCCGCGATGGGGATGCTGCAAATGCTGATTTTCACCGTCGGAATTGAGGTGAGCAAGCATGCTTATGCGTTTGGCGGAAACGGGCTCTTCAGCCTGTTCAATCTCGCCAACGGTGTGCTGTGGGTAGGTCTGATGGTGGTGTTCCTGAAGGACAAACGCGTCGGAAATGCCCTGCAACCGTAATCCTTATTCCCTCTCCCCCCTGGGCGAGCTCGGGACAGTTCCCTCTCCCTGTGGGCTGAGGGATCCCCAGTAATTTGAAAGCAAAAGCGATAACGTTGCCTCAGAATAACTGAGGGCTTTCAGCGATGCCTCGGTCCGGCTGTAAATCGCTGAGGCGTTTCCTGTAGGCCGGGGCGAGGCGCAGGG
>Ga0157363_1000758_pt1 | contig 25388 bp, 13 predicted proteins | sample AttsexASBM1_FD_111477 | JGI IMG/M metagenome (GOLD analysis project Ga0157363, IMG submission 111477) | Fungus gardens microbial communities from leaf cutter ant in Ribeirão Preto, State of São Paulo, Brazil - Atta sexdens ASBM1 | ecosystem: Host-associated > Fungi > Mycelium > Unclassified ... | reverse complement strand
TTAAAGAAATTATGTTCAAATTCAAATAATGACAAATTCAAATCATGATTTCTTGGATTTGAATTATAATTTCTTTAAATCAAATAAATTTGATTTTAAAAAATAATATTTCGAAGCAATTTTTTCTCTAGGTGTAGAAATTAACCTGATTCTTCCACATAATTATTTTGATAAAACAAAATTATTTTCAAATTTGTATTTAGCTAAATTTTTATATTCTTGAGCGCAAAAATATTCTTTTCGTATTATTATATCATTTTTTTAATGTCACATTTTAAATCATTCCTTGCCGATTGCCGAAACATTTTAAATCCTCCTCAATATTATTCATGATCTTTTATTATGCCAAAGTTTCCCTATTCGATATATCAAGACGTTTATACTCCCCCAAGTGTTCCGTGTATCACGGCACCCTTTCTTCGTGAAGAGCTGGTGCTCTCCACGTCAGCCTGCAAGACAACTGGAAATCCGCGGTGGATTCGATCGAGAGAACCATTTAGGATTCTCGTGTGCCTTCGGCGGAGTTTCGATAGGGTGCGTTGATTCTCGGCGAAATTTAACATGTGCACTTTATTGTCTCTTAGGTGGAATAACACGCGTTATTTGGCGCGAGACAAATGCTTGAGTCGAAGGATACTGGAGTCGGCGGAGGCGGTCGCGGAACTCCGTATATTTCCCGAGGCCGGTGTTTCGCCTCATAAAGGTTCGAAAGGCTGTCCTTTCTTCCCGCCTCCTTGCCTGTCGGAAGCATGGTAGGTTGCTTTTTGTCATTCCTTTTATAGTCGTCGCGAATGTTGCCAAGGAATGTTGCTAGGAAATCTGTACATCTCGAAAAACTTGTGGTGGCTAATGTGCTTCATCGAATGAATTATGACAGATTATATTAAGAGCAAATGTGCATGATTTATGCAAGCAATAATAATTCAATTTAGAATGTAAGTGGAAAAGTTATTTGCGAAACAGAACATGTCTTTTAAATTAGATTTCGTAAATCCCAAGGAAAAGCTTGAGATTACACGTTTATTTAAATATAAATTGAAATATTTAAGACGTTATTTCTCTCTTGCCATTTAAGAAATATTGTTCAGAAGGAAATAATTAAGTCTACAGATGTACAATGTGTCCTAGATTTTTAGCACTTTCTGTTATTTATAAACTCCGACCAATTTGACGCTGAATACTCTTGTTAGCAATATTTCTAATGAAAATTTAGCAAATAAAATTTATAAACCGTATGAAAAATAAACTTTTAAATGAAAAAAGTTACATACTTGAAAAGTTTATTAACCAGATATATAACGATAGATATAAGATATCTTTCGATTCTTTTCTCAGAGAGCCACGGTGGTCCGAAGGAAGGAGATCCTTTCGCGCTTATTTCCGCGCGATCTGCGGACGGAACGAAGCCTTCGGGAGGCGGGACGTTATTACCATAAAATAATGAAACGGGATCCGGGCGCATTACGGGCTCCGCGCGGTCCATTATGCAGGGGTGAGAGCCGTCTTCCTTTTCCATCTCGAGGCACGTATGCTTCACTGGATGGACAGATAGCCACCCGCAATGACGGGGCGAAAGCCTTTCGAGGCTTTCCCCAAGGCCTGACGTCTAGGCAAACTTATACACGCGTATCTAAGCTTCGCATCTTTGAGGGAGAACACATAAATGATAATGAAGACAAGCAAAATTACTATCATTAATGCTGAATCTAATGATATTTTTTACGATCTTTGAAACAATGGCCATGCATTAAAAGAATTTGAAACATTTTATGAAAATTACTATTTTATATGTACAACTATACGGAAAGAATGATTTTCTGAAGTATTTCAAATTTTTAATTACAAATCTGAAAATAGTTATTTTTTTGAACTATAAAAATAATTATACAGAACGTTCAAGCTAGAATGTCTAAATTTTTTGGCAACAGTGCTTATACTTGAATTTCTTCCATAATTTCCTACATATTTTGATGGTTAAACTAAATTATTTTCATTTGTATCTAAATTTTTAGGTATTTTAGCAAAATCAATCTTTCCAATTTCAATTTTTCGTAGATTTGTAAATGTTAACCGTGTAGAAAAGACTGTCATTTTTTGATTTTTACTACTTGATTATTGTTATAAATGTTGATAATGATTTAATTGAAAAAAAATACGGATTAATTCTAGGAAATACAAAAAATACCAATATACATTGCTTCCCATTTATTTTTTATCTCGTCGTCTTAGAATTACATTACTCACAGTTGTATTGCTGTTATGTCTCTCGTTCCATCGAAATATTATGCGAGATGAAATTTATGAGTGAGTGGTCGCGCGAGAGTGAAAAGCGGAAACGCTTGGTAGTCACGAGAGCGCACCGCAATAAACGCATCTCGGTATATACGATTCGATATATCGGCTCATGATTTTCAGTTCCGAAATCGAGAGGCGCGTCGTGCACGACATACCGATGGCGCCAAAAGACGAATGGCTTGCGCGCCTCACGATGGCTACACCCCAAATCTGTACGAGATTTGGCGAGGCTGACGAGACTTAGAACGAGACTCACGTTCTCTGTCGGGAAAGGACGTTGGATAGCTCTTCGTAGGGAGGAACGCACTCACGTAGACCGCACTCCGAAGACCCCATTCCCGGTATTCGATCCTCTCCCGTGAGAATTGTTTGGCCGCTTCTAATTCAGTTTGTATTCGTTATCCAACGAAATTATTAAATTTTGGATTATTTTTATATTCGGTTATCATTGGTGATTCTTAAATATCGAAAAATGATTAAATTGTAATCGTAAACATACAAAGTAAATAGACAAAGTAAATTAGAATAATTATTAAATTATTTTAAAAACTCAAATTATTATTAATATTATTAATATAAATTATTAAAAATTAGTTTTTTTTGTGATTTTATTCTATAGTTAAAAAAAATAGTGAAAGATAGAAAATTGAAGATTCTTCGAGAATTATTCTAGCTACCACAGTTTACTTCGATAGATGACAAAACCTTCCCCTTTTCACAGCCACCAGCTAATGGAAGGTGTCGAAAAGGCCCTCGGGAGGATAGTGGGTGGAAATTTACACAAGGGCGGAAGACTGGGAGAGTGCAATTCCAATCTCGTCTTGAGGCTCGCCTACTATATGCCGGGTGTCATTTTCATTTCTGCTATGGGAGCTCGATCGAGATGCGTTCGTGTACGAGCTGACACGATGCATTTGATGCTCTCACCCTTCTAGTCTGATACGTACAATCATTGGATCGGTGAGATATTCGCTTTCGACAAAAACTGATGACCTACGAGCATCTGTCCTTTCCCGATACTGAATATTGACGAAGATCCTGCTATCGTAATCATAATTGTTTTTTTCCCGCGTTACGTAAGATGTTCTTTTTTCTATCCGTTGCAAATTAAGAAACAAGAGATTTTTTTTTAAATGTTAATATTTCTGATAATTATAAAAGAATCAAAGATTAAGAGTGAAATAGCAACTTGATCTATGCTAATGTTATACAATTGAGATAATTATATTAATTACTGTATAATATACTAATATTTCTGTTTTTCAAAATTTTGTATACTTTATTTACTTTGAATAATTTTTTTTTAATTTAGAGCTTTCGTATTTTTGTACAATGTAACTATTATTTTTTAAAAAACAAGGACCTATTTTTTAAAATAATACTATATACCCAATTTTAAGAGCTTAGAAGTAGAAAAACAAAGCTGATTTATTAGTTGATAGAATAATTCTTGATTATATTTTTTATTAATGTAGTTGTATCTCTTCGATATGTATTAATGAGTATATTATTCTCGATTATATTTCTTGTTATTGTAAACGTTAAGAAAAAAAATAAAGTTGCATTTCTCGGAGACAAAAGCAATGTGTTACGGTATTGTCGATAAGTGAGAATGGCTATTAATTTTGATGAATGTATCGAAAGGTTCGACAAGTATCGATTCTCGTAATACACCTGTGCCGTGATCGAACTCATTGCGCCGCGCTGGTAGTTTACACGCTCGCGTCGACGAAGAATGAACGTAACAATTTGCCGAAGGAAGTTTAATGCACATCCTCGATCACTACCCGTGGACCACCGGTGCGTTTTTCTCGGGAACCAGGAAGAAAAGCAATTTTTCGTAAAAGCAGCATCCCCACGCGCATCCTACACGCAACCGATTCAGATTGATGCTAGCGCGGCGGTGCGCTCGTTTTTTCGCACTATATTTCCTGAATTACAAATAACTTCTCGATACGAGAATCGCAAGATGGGATTATTTCATGAAAAAGACGTAAGGTATTTTTAAGGGGAGAAATAGAAGAGAGAAGTTATAAGAGAAGTTAATATTTAAATACTTAAGAACTTAAAATCATAGTACAATAATTTTTAGTCAGGAAAAGGAAAGAAAGAAAAATTTCCATCAATTTTTTTCAAATTTGATGCATCTTTTTATAATTAAAATTTTATATTAAACAGAAATATTGGACATAATTTTTACTTATTGGTACATATGCTTTAATATCACAATAATTGACAAATAACTAAGAAAGATTAGACTGTTATCGACATTTATTGTTTCTTTTCTCTTTTTTGTCGTAGTCTAACTGATTTTTTTCGCATTTATTTTAACATGGTAGTCCTAATGCAAACGTATATATGCGACCGCATTTTGCGCAGTTGCGCCAAAATGCGATATTATATGTCAAGCTTGATCTCGCATCGGCAGAGGAATTTGCGCAGCACCAAAATCCAAAATCATGCGAAATTCACGATGAGGGTAGACTGTCGGATGGCTGTCACAATTTCCGGATTTCAATATTGACGGTTGCGGAGAGCCGCTCGCGCGCCTGCGTTATCCAATGTGCAAACTTTCGCTCTGTATTTTAATTTCGCGACGCTCAATATACCGTCGCCTCCAACGTCGTCAGCGCCGGCGCTCTCTCCGTCGCGGAGAGTTTGCAATAACAGTTTAATCCCCGGTGATGAGAGTCCCGTAGTCTCCCCACTACCCTCTTTCCCTCTTACCCCTTTCAGGAAAGTGCACTTCAATCAAGCCACGTGTTTGATTTGGCGCCACCCAAGATGCACCGATAATAATCGATAAATCTCTCTTGTCTGGTTCGCATCCGTTGCGGATTCCGTTACACGTTTTTTGCTCGCAAGAATAGTCTTTTCCAGGAAATAATATAATCCGTCTATGATACATAAATACTTACTTTGCTTAAAATTTTTCAAAATTGCATAAAAAATTAATATTATATTTCATTCTACGCTGTTATGTTATTTTTTGATAGCTTTAGATGTCACAAATTATATTAATTGTAATTAATTTTATATTATTTCATAATATTATATTAAATTGTTGAAAAAACATGTATTGCAATAGAGGAAATTTTTTCTTATTACGTTATAATATTGAGTGATTTGATTTTACTGTTTTCGTGAATATATCTCATCCTTATAACATGTTTTTTATTTTTATTTGACTTCTAAATCTTTATAACGGTGCAATGCAAGATCTTTTGTGTGTTTCATTTTCCGCATCCTGTATGTAAAATGTAATGTGCTGTATGATCATGGAATATAGAGGATTAGAGAATCCAGAATCGCGAGAAAGTGTTAGGAAGTGAAAAGAACTGGTGAGACAAGGAAGGCGAAAGGGTGCACGGGAGTTACATTATGATATAGGGCGGAATGTGAGGGAGGGAAAGTGATGGAGGAGAGCACTGGCACGTATGATTATACATCATCATGTACGATTATAGTCGCTCGCCTCTGCAAGACCGGCGCATTACGAGCTTATCGCAGGCGTATACGATAATCGTTAAATTGAGATAGAGCATGCAGACAGGCCCGTGATGATACCGTCGAATTTTGACAGAATTTTGATAGAAAGCGGCAATTATTTTCTACATTTCTATTTGATACTCTAAACAAATTAAGAGCATCTCATTTTTCAAAATTAAAAACTCCTCTAATATTAACATAAAAATTATTATTAAATATTTTTTATTAAATATAATTTTGAAGAAGACTTTTGCAATATAATCTATTTGTGTATTGTGTGTGTTTACACACACACACACACACACATATGCGAATATTAGAACTTGTAATTGTAAATATTGCTATAAAAGCTCTTCTAATTGCTTTAGAAACATATTCTTTGACAAATACAGATTTGTTTTATTTTTGTATAATTTCAAGCTGAGAAATAAAAATTGCTTAATTAAAAAACTTTGAGAAATTTGAATGGATATGTATATAGAAGTTAAAAAGGAAGAAAACATAACATGGAAAGAAAAATATGATGTGCAATCGAGATAAAAAATGTGACTAAATTCTGTATGAAATTATGTAATAACTTCCATTTTTTTTATACAGATCATATGTAACTCATTTTAATTTCTAATAGAATTTCTAATAGAAGATCTAATCGATGAGAAGATGGAGCTAGATCGACGTTGTCTCTGCAAACGGGGAAGAATAGATTACGAAAGGGATTGGAATCCTAATTAACAGCATTGATCCGCGTTCATTTGCATGCGTAAACAGAGAGGTTGGTAGGCGTACTCAGATTCTTGCTAAATCCAAAAGTGACTCTAATGCATAGGAGAAATCTTTCCGTAGAATGAAGCAGAATATCGACAGTGTGGTTTAGAACATTAAAACGTGCATAAAGACAAGATATAATCTATCGACATGATCTTTTAAAGAGAAATGTTAAAAATGAGATATTTTATACTATATTTTTTCCAAGAGATTGAAGATGTAAAGAAATACGATAAGAGAAAAAGTAGGAGAAAAGGATGAAAAAATCTTTACTATGATACCGACGTATCAATTTAATAAATGAGCGAAGGTCATATTTGAAATCAGGTCTTGATGTCTAATAATATTTTTGTATGAATTTTATAATTTCCAAGATGCCCCTCGAAAATGAAGGAAATCTAGGTTCCAGTTGAGGTGATAATTTTTTGCAATGAATTCTCTCTTTTACACAACAATATTTCAAAGGTACTCATTAAGTAATTATCAGTAATATTAAATTGCTTGTTAATTCAATTTGTCAGACTTATTCTAATTTCAGTTTAGAACTGTCTTTTAAGACCGACAAATAATCGGTGCGCGGTTTGCTTGAACTGGAAATTATAAAATTAACACAAAATATTTTTAGACAAGACCCGAATGTGACCTTCTTCGCTTATATATGTTGAACATTTCTTGGCCGATTTTCACTTATAACTTAACACAAGATTTGAAAGAAATAATTTTACATGCAAATTGTTTATTACGGGAACAACAACGGAATATCGTTTGCGATTTGATGATCTCATCTCTTCCGTCGTTGTATCTTCATGTTTCGCGGAGCGTGCGCTGGAACAAAGACATTATAGCTCTGCGCTCCGTGATTACTGTCATTAGCTCGTGGACATCCTGTTGCACCTCTCCCGATATAATTTCCATGACACCCTCGAACGACCACTGCGATGCCGGAGTACCGTACTATTATAATATCCACCTGCGAAAAGTCCATGTTCTGAAACTCCCGAGGGTCATCGAAGCGCAAATTTACGTGAACTCATTCGTCTAAAATTGCGACATTGTCTGTAAACTGAAATAAAAATTTCAATATCGAAAAAAGCAGTAAAAATTTTAGTTAAAAAGATAATGTGTACTCGTGAATTTCACAAAATCAACAGAATCTTTGGACAGAATTTACAGTTATATTAATGGTTGAATACTTTTATTCTTTAAATCCTTTTTGAAAATCAATTTGAGTGTTTTTTATATGGAAAATTTTTTCAATCAGCCATCAAATCGCTATTTTTATAATCTTTTAAAATCTTCTAATTAATCCTATACGGAGAGAATTTTTTCTTAGAATTTATTCTAAAAATGACAGTCGTGGGATAACATTGTATTTCGAAGAATTTTAATGTAAATCTCTTTCATTCATTAATAAAATTACAATAAAGTATAAAATAAGTTTGATGAATTTTTCAATTTTATTGAAGTGCATGGTAAAAATTTTTTAAATATTGTATTGTACCACAATTAACATATTTTGAGGGTAAATTTTAAAAGAAAATTCTCTCTGTGTAGAGATAGCCGATAACATTTTTATATATAAATCATGATTTTCAATACTGTATTTCTGAGCTTGATTAGTTTTCCCAAAGATTGTTAAATATTCACTTAGAAAAATCTCGACGAGCGTTTGGTGAATGTTTGTCTGCAAATTACAGACGCGTTACTTTTACGTCCGTTTAAATGGAACTAACGAAAACCATCTCTTGCGAAAAAACGGATTTTACGGAGTCGTCGATGGCAGGTTTATCGACGAATATGAGAGATTCCTGATCTTCGTTATGAATTTTTTGTCGACATGCGCGCGGAAAATTTGATGGGTCGACGGCCAAAGTAACGGGCCGAGAGAGCGCTGTGAAATCGAAGTATGGCTTCGATATCCGCGTCGATGAATCACCCGCAATTGATATGAGCGTTTGGGCCGAGAGCTTTCCTCTTTAGACATCAAGATCAAACGTTTTAACCAGTCGGTAAACACACGCGAATTTGCTTGCGCAACTGAAATAGTGATATCATTAATTGATCGTTTTAACTTCGATAAAAAACATGACATAACGAAAGGCAAGTAGACTGTCATCATTTTTTGCAGAAAATTCTCTGAATCTTCTTTTACTTTATATTTCTGAGCAGAGTTAAACACGTTGTAATTTAATATTCATTTGATCTCCTATACGTAATATCCGTAAAAGGTTTTGAAATTATTTAACGTGATATTATTTCATTATTACGATATTTTATACTAATATTGATTTCTCTACCTTTCTGACTTCTTAAGCAGTCTGTCGAAAGCAGCAAAACGTTATGACTATTCCGCGTAGCGTAATCATTTTGTAGCATTCGGAATTACAATTGCGTCGTTACCGGTGCGGAATCACCGGTGAAATTAATGGCTGTGCTGTACTGTCGAAGACAGGACCCGGCTATTGTGCGACTTGTGGTTAGATGCGTTTCAATGCCAATGAAAATCATTGCCGGATAACTAATTAAAAGGTAATGAACTTCATGGTTATGTAGATCGCTTCGAGAACGATGGACGATGTTGGATTATGTCATGTTTAGAGTTTGTCGTCGTGGCGATTGTAGACGAGAATATAGCGTACCTATTTTGGAGATTTGCCTAGTCTTTTGTCAGACATAGTTATACCATGAAATAATATTTACCTTATGACCGAGAATACGCGTAATACATGTCCATAAGCGTAATTCTATATTAAAATTTTCAGTGATATCATTAATTAAAACTTTATTTTTTTACTTTTATTCTGTTTATATTCTTATATCATTTTTATATAACAATAGTCTCTCAGTTAGTTTCTTCATGACTGAAAATAGCAGTCTTCATTTGATGGAACTTTGATTTTTTTATTTTCTTTTTAACAATAATAAAACTATTATTAAAAAGTTAATTATATATTGACATAAAATTTCTTTTGCATTAAAGATTTTATATTTTTGTTATTTTCGTTTTTAATTAATGAACGAGAATAGAAGGCTCTTATATTTTTGCGACTTTACGTTTTTATAGAAAGACATCAATGAGAATTTTCGATTAACATATGCAGTTGATCCTTATTTTCGTCCTGAAATCCTCGAAATCCAATTGCGACGATGCATGGTCGATTTTGGTTCGTCTCGAGTCATTCGAACTTAGCATATCAAAGCCCTTGTTGAAGCGAGTCGAGGGCAGCCGCCATCTCCAGATGGTTGAGTTGTCGATATCCCTCTGGAAATATTCCAGAGAAACGCGAAATTCAGAAATACGCGTATACAATACACTCACTTCCTCGGCCAAACGTGACGTAAATACTCACCAGCAACTGCTCGACAAATCGCACAAATCAAAGCTGGTATAGAACGCATCGAGCTAAAGCATAAAGTGTAAATCGTGCGATAAAATCAATATTAAAAAATCGCATAGATGTCTCGTCAAAGATTTTTTATTGAGATTTGATTAGTATTAAACAAAATAATTTACAAAACACAAAAGTATTAAAATTAATAAGAGATTTAAGATATATTTATAATAACAAATATTAATAAAACATATTTTCTAAAAATTTTTTTAATGTTAAGCTATATATTGATATTAAATAGATAATTCTTGGCATAGTTAATTTTATATGTATTTATATTTAATTAAATATTAAGTATATAATATTTAACTTTATGAAGTTGACATAAAAATTTTTTTTCATTATCGTTATGTGTTTATTTTATAATTCGTTTATTTTAAAACTATAATTTAAAACTCTTTATATACGAAATTATAAAATAAGTACATAACGGTAAAATAAAAAATTTTTATATCAACTTCAGTTTCAAAATTTAAAACTGTGTATATCGTTCATTTGCTACAACAATGACATATAAATTCCAAAATTGTTATTTTGAAATTGCAACAGAAAAGGAAGCATAGGATAAAGAAATATATTTAAAACAATTTTATTCCTCTACTAACAATTATTACATAGAAATTAATTTTAAAATTAATGTTACAAAATTTTAATGATTCAAATCATTCAAATTTATTTTTTGGAAAACTTTGTCTTTTTTAGTTGTGTTGTGTTGTGGCGAATGAACAATGTATTAAATACATAAGAAGACTTTGTACTGAAAAAAGTTTTAGCAAAAAAGGAAATTAACACAAGATAAATGTATGTTTTGTACGTAAAACACAAACACACACACGCACGCACGCACGCACGCACGCACGCACGCACGCACGCACGCACGCACGCACGCACGCACGCACACACGCACGCACGCACACACACACACACACACACACACACACACATTTATATGTCAGTAATTTTTTTTGCTATAACTTTTATTCAGTGCTATTCTTCTTGTATAGTAGTTATCTTTTTTGACAGAACGGATTTTGATAGCTTTCTCTGTGACCATCCGAAAATCGCTTCTTGCTTCTGAAACGCTTTTTCCGGGTCATCTCCGATTACGCTGCTGCCGTGGTAACCTCGTATTTCGTTTCGAACCCATATCGCGAGATCGAGCGATCGCCAGCTCCCATTTTTCTACTTCTCCAGGTATAATGGGAGAACACAGAGCGGCGGTCTTTCTATGAGCTTGAAAATAATAGAAGCGCTTCCGCGGCACTCACTCTCTCTCTCTCTCTCTCTCTCTCTCTCTCGTCGAGTATTCTTTGAGGACTTCTGACGGGTCGTGAGTGCTCGCGTTATGGTTTATGATGAATATGTCGTATCGTGTTACTCGATTAATGCTTTCTTCACCGTCGTTCTTTCTCGTCGAGAATAATTCCCTTCCTCTATTCTTCAAAATAGATCTCTCCATTTATGGTACTTTCATGCTCCCTGCGCTCTTCTTTCATTTCCAATCTTGGGATGAGTTTAAATTCTAAAGCATTAGTTCTAATTATTTTATTGTTAAACTATTTGACGCTGTTAAAAAGAAGTGAATATGTAATATGTGCCACTGCATCTGATATTATTATTTAATTATTCGCGATTGATTTAGTTGAATAAAAAAGAATAAAAAAGAAAGAAATGAAATAGATTTTACACACATAAAATCTGTGTATATCATAATCTTCAACTGATACTAAAAACATTAGGCACTGAAAAATATTATGGAATAAATTGCATTACAAGAATTAAATCAAATCATCGTTATCGAAAAGATTATGTAACTGCTTTTATAAATATAGATTTGTTTAAAACTTAACTTTATATATTTATGAACTAGAGTTTAATTTCCAAGCGATGCAAATGATCTTCGATCTCTATCACGAAACTTTCTTAGAACTTGGAACAAAGTTACAAGTAAATCGCATTCTATCAAGTACAGCTATCTCGAATCGTTCCGGGCCATAAATCGACAATCCCTTGAAATCCTCCAATTTAGCTCCGGGAAGTAAGCCTTACTTGCTCGGAGGAAAATCGGAAATAATAAGCTAAGTGTCATAACGATGGCTGCGCACAGTAAGTCGTATTCCTTGGAACGAATATAATGAAAGAAGATGTTTTTCTTTTATGCTACACTTAGATCTGCAATTTGTTCTCTGTATAAACGGCAGATTATATCAATATAGCTCTTTTTATGCACTGCTTACTTCGCGTAGCTACCGGTGGTAAACTAAATATAAACATGAGAAAAATGGTTGTCAGCAGCGCCTGTCTTGTACAACACGTCATGGAACACACATGGTTGAAAAGACGCTATAACGTAGACTGGCATCATAAGTCCACCATCTTGCACCATCATAAAAGTCCATGCCGCTTTTATCGTAACTTGTAAAAAGCGCGCACTCGAGTGCAACTCGCACAATATAGTATCGTCATCGCTGCAATAATCGTCGCAAATAACAGTCGCATAAAATTCTTTTCTAAATATAACGCACATATATCGCATCTTGTCGTATATCTGGTAACGGATCTCTTTCGATCGAAAAACTATCTTACATTGTACTATAAAGTCTTCAGTACATTCCGTTAATATCGTATATCTATACAATACAAATATTTTGTACTGTGTAGGTATGTAGGTAATTTTAATACAAGTATAATATTTTGTACTTGTATTAAAATTTTGCAGCTTTAAAATTTTTGTATTGAATTTTAGTATACCAGCTCATTTTATGCTAAATTGATATTCAATATTTTTTAATATTAAAATAACACGAGTAAATGAACAATTAATATAAAAATAATATGTTTTAAGACGTGAATCCCAAAATAAATAAACAAAATGTTAAACATTGAACATATAAATATTAATTTTATTGAAGAAGTATATATTCAAGATTACAAATTTATCAATGTTATATTTTTAATTTTTTAAAATAATATTTGTATTTTTTTTTAACATATTTATTTTATATTAAATTAATATAAAAATTTAAATAAGTCGTGAGATACGTAAAGCGTGTTAAATTTAATACAAATTTTTCAACATAATTCAACATAATTGTAATCTAAATATTTTTTTATTAATTGTAAATTATTATAGATTTGAAAATATTATTACGATTTTATGACAAATGTAATTTATAATTAAAATGTTTTACGTATAAATTTCCAATGCTAGCAGATACGTTTATCACATTTCTGATGAAACTGATTCGTTCCCGAAATCGTTCCTCACATCGAGAGTCGTTCCATGGCGCTTCCGATTTTCGAGCTAATCAGCTAGGATTCTTAGATTTGGATGCCGTATGCCGACGGCGTAGTCGGTGCTACATGGCGAGGGAATAGTAATTTCCTAGATTTAATTAACCAATTAGCACATGTCGTCGTCGGGTTCGGCGCCGCGCGCTTAACCGAATCACGTAAACAAGCAACGTTTCGTCTCGGATCTCGGGGACGATTCCAATCGCGGCAAATGATGTTACGCAATACGTCGGATCGGGAATCAAGTGATTAACGCGAATATTTAACAGACTGCGAACAATCGCGAACCGAATACGCAATGTCCCGAATCGTCGGAATGCGTATTTCAATGACGAGTGCAAGAGATACATCCTAAAAGAATACATTATACAATAAATATGATGATGCTTTATTTAAATCAAATGTAAATATACTAATATTATATATATATATAATAAAGCTGTCAAACTTTGATATAAATGTATTAATTTTTAAATGGAAATAATTATACAAAGAATATACAGAAAAAAATATTATTATTAAAAGCGATTTTATTCGTAAATTTTTATCATTTAATATTATTTTCATATTAAATAATATTAAATAATATTAATTAAATTGAATTATTATTGTTATTATTATAATATATAATATTATTTATTAAATAAGGATTATGATACCAATATATGTTATATAAGCGTCTTTCTTAGATATTCTTTAACATATATTTTAAAAGACGGATGGCAATAACGAATATAATATTTAGAATTCAAATATTCTGTAATTGAAGCTGTGATTGAATTATTCGTTTTTATTTTTGTCGAGCATTTTATTATCCTGGAGATATTATTCCATGTGATTATTTCAATACTATAATTTTATTTGAATTTCTCGTAAAAGAGAAATGAAATTTATTATGGAAAAGAATTCGATTTTTAATTATTAATATTATTGTTGCTGTTTCAATGGAGTTAGCTTCACATCGAAATCATCACCATATAAGTTTTTATGATATTCGTTATATTTAAGATTTTATTTTTCAATGAATAGTTATAATTAGAATACATTTTAGTCGGTAAATTACAACTCATATATACGCAGACAAAGTATTAAATTTATTAAACTTTATAATTTCAAACTTTTTTTTAATACTTTTAAAATTAAGCGATATTATAACGAATAGTAGTCTCTATTTAATTTCACGATACATGAGCAATGTGTATTGATTTAGTGAAATAAAAGTGGAAATATTAATATCATAATTATAATTATATGACAATAAGATAAAACGAGGATTACGAAACCGCGCTCATCCGTCTTCCATAAACAAAAACAACAGCTTGTAACTTTGTGCGTATTATCGACCTATCACCTTCACTTATCCATCTTACTTTTATCGTTCTCAATGTTCATTCACTAGATCTAATCCGTAATAGTCGCTAACACATTTTAAGAACTATACATCGAGGCATTTTATGCAATTAAAATATAAATTGTATATACAGCTGTATATTTGTATTGACTGAATTTTATGTTTAAAATATAATTACATTAATCTGATTATTTATGAATTTTATCATTATTGAATCGTTCCATCTATGATTTTTTAAATGTTTTTTTTTAATATCATTAAAAAATATTGCTTTTATTAGCGTTTAACAAGAAAAAATCTTTTGTAAATAATAACACATGATCCTGAATTTTTCAATAATTTGCAATATTTCGCGTAAAATCAGCAACAATTTTGCGAAAATATTCAATTCGTTATTAAAGTCAAAATCCCTCTTTTGCAATACTAATATCACGTTTTTCATTTCCTCCAATAAAGCCCGCACTTAAAGGTCATAAATTTAATTTTCCGAATGCATGGCACGCACGAACGTGTAGTGACGTGCACGATACACGGATACAATTGTGATTGTGATTCAACGAGACTATGCGTTTGGGCGATTATTGGATTCCTATTATTAAGGTTTCCATCAAAACGAGCCTCTTTCTGAGCACGATATCGTTGTACCTTTAAAGATCAACGTATCGCATTTGCACGCATAAAGCGATATTTTAGAAAGTTCGACAATATCTACATTATTATCTTAAATCATAACATTAAAGCAAAAAAGTATAAAGAGACAAGATTCTTTATAGTAATTAATTTAATAAAAATAAAATTTAATATTTAACCATATTTCCTTCAAAAATTGAAGAATTCATATACATTTGCATATTGTGAATCGGCTTTACACCTCGACTCATGAAGAGCGAATGCAATCTCTTTTCATTTGGCTGCATGCCGGTTGAATTGTCGTCCGCGCGATTTATTAAAAGCTGGGGAAGCTGCCACTGTATTAATCCGCCAGTCTCACAGTCCTCGAAATATCCGCTATTACGACCCTTTGAGGCCGCCGCGCGAGTACTCGCAATAAATCGCGCGTTCCGCGGACGGCCGTGAACGAGCAGGGATAAATTATTCCCCGCCGACTTTTCGCTTCCGGTATTTACGATGCTCCGCTTCCCCGCTCGTGTTTGCTCGCTCGTTCCGTGCTTTCCCGTTACGTACGTATTTTCGTGTGCCGCCTAATTAAATGTGTTTCCGTACATTCCCTTTGAGGGCTCGCGCAATGCATTCCATCGTCGCAGGAAAGTGGAGTGGGCTTTGACGGGCTCAGACTGGCTGATTTTGAACGGACTACAGAGTCATCATTGGATGATAGATACAACGATTATTACAGAAATACCGTATTGTAAAATAGAAGATTTTATTATCACAATAAAAGAAAAAGTCATATATATTCGATTGAAGTGGATCTTAATGATTAATAATAATCTTTTTTTTTTTTTTCAGAGAACATTTTTTTTCAAGATGATGTATATAAACAATATTGAGTTCTTGACAGTGTTAAGATTATCAGCATCATTATTAAATTAACAATTAATTCAATTTGTAATATTATTATTTCAGTTTTATAATATTGCGTTTCAAATTTGATAAACCAAATTAGCGCGCAATTTATAGAACTGAAAAAAAAAATATATTTACACTGAGAAAAATGAAAAATTTTTAATTGAAAATGAACGAACTAGTAGATTCCAGTCATATCAATCGAAATTCTAGTTGAGATAACCAATCACGATGACCGAAATTCTGATTGATATGATCTGAATTTATTGGTTCATTTTCAACTAAAACTTTTTACAGTGTAAATATTATTAAGTACCAAAATCCCTTTGGACCGGAATATAAAATCCTTTCTCTTTATTTGTGTTATTCATTTATCATTTTTAAATAAAAAACAAAAGCTCAATAGAAATAAGAATTTCTTATGATTACTTAATACTTAATTATATTTTAAATTATTATTAAAATCATTAAATCACATTCTTGCAAGAAAACACCTATAATTAGAGAATGTTACAGATACTGATACATTTGTTATTCATAACTTAATGATTCTTATATTAGATATCTCTATTTTATATCATAATCGATTATTGCTTTTTAATGAAACATTTTTAGGAAATTAAACCGTAACAAATCGCCATTTATTCTGTGCACATTAACAATAAACGATAAACTTTTTTTCGAAAAAATCAAGACGATTTCATATAAATCCTCAGGTAAATCCGAATGTAACCGTGGCGAGGACAGGTTGTGGGAAATGATGCGCGGATAAAAAAGACGGTTTGAAGGAAAGCGAGCTGCTCAAGCGGAATTCTATTTGACTGTTGCATACCTTCGCGAAATCTTCCCTCAGTCTTGGGGCGCGACACGCAATGTTGCGAGGCCGATAAATAATGTATCAGCCCGGGCCGTGAAACTTCGGGCGCGTGATGAATCAGCGCGCGTGTATATGCGGAAATAGCGCGAAGTAACTTGTTGCGATGTAAATCAGACCGGCTGAATCGAGACGGAAAACAGAAGCTCACGTCGTTTCGCTCGCAATTTCACAATATTGCGAGAAGACAGCGGCGTGCCCGTGCTGAAGCGGGATTCCAGCAGATCGTCTCGAAACTCGCCTTAACCATTCTCAAGTGAATTTAAGATGGAGACTTAAGAAGCGGTTACATGATTACTGCACTGTCGTTGGTGATACGTAGCGAAATTAAAAGATCGCCGGTAGATGACAGAAGAAAGACGTAATTAGATTAACATTTTAATCTAAAAATCAACGCGTGAACAAGGTCATAATTTTACACGTTAAAAATTATGTTATGTATGACACGCGATTAAATTTTTAAACTGGATCAAACTCATCAAGGAACATATCGTTTTTCTTATGGCAACTTTTCTATAGCGTTAATGAACCTGAATTGATACTAAGTTGCTTAAAAAAATGACTGATTCCTTTTGACGTAGCATATGTGAGATTGCGCTAATCATAATATCGTATAAATTACATGATCGTTAGATAAGAAAACGATGGAATCCTTGAGCCTGATGCGCTAATATCTTTTAATTCGCCATTACATCGATATTTATTGCCTTATTATTCTATTCCTCAATAATTCTCGATGCATAATAATGAACAGTTTTGCTCGAGATAGTTAACGAAAATCATTAAGCGTCAACTATTCTTTAAAAATTATATTGTGCGATAATTGAATTTGATTTAAAAAAATATTGAGATGTATGGTAGATACATATTTAAAATATTATTATCAATATTGCTAAATTAATGGTATTGCATTAAAATCGCTTATTCTAAAAATTTTTTGAAAAACAAATTTTACCTAGAAAGTGACTTCTTTTTAATATTTTTTTCTTTTTATCTGCATTACGTTGTTTACGAAAATAGAGTTTGTAAAATATAGTTAAAATCTTCGTGGTAATTTTCTTACAATTGTATCCCAAAGAGAGCACGGGCCTCGCCTAGTGTCGGATTGCTTGAATAATGGTAATCTAGTCTTGATTAAATTAGTCCTGGTATTAATTTAGTATCTAGATAACCGGAGAATGCGATTCTATGATAGACGATTAACACATAAGTATATATGTATGGCCAATATCTTGCGTGCTTATCAATGTGTGAATGTATGAGGGTGGGTTCGAAGCAGTGATTAAAGTGCATTTAGCGAAATTAATTTTCCAATTTTGTTAAATCGCGCTAGGGTAGTGTTTAATATTTAATTTAGAGTTGCACTGTTGATGAATTAAGAAATATTTTTCTGTTATAGTGATCATCGACATAATTCGTGACCATTAATTGTTTAAGTTATGTAATCTTCGTTTTAATAACGTTATATAATTATTTTACAATATATTATGCAATTATTTGTAATAATAATGTATAACAATGTATAATAATATTTTTTCAAGCTTGTTTTTTTTTTACAAATAAATAGATTTTAGCGCATGCTGCACACATACACATTCAGTTCGAATGAGTTATGAAAATGCTAAACGATTGAAAATAAACGTCAACGATCACAGAGCATAATAATTTTACAATAACTTTTACGACGCCCACACTATTTGCGAGCATTTCCATGTTGAGAAAGCGCCGTGTCTTCAAGATTCTGCATGAGCACAATATTGTCTTACGCGGATGCATTTAATTAAGGCATGTATCATGATCTGTGATATATGCATCATGCAGTTTAAAAATGCATTTTTTTTCTCGAATCACTTATATGTATATTCACTGCTATGGTTTCTCGCTTGCAAAAATTAAATTATCTTTAGCATTAAATTTAATTACTTTTGCGTTTGGTTTTTTTAAAAATTTTTATTGATTAATTTCAAATATATAACTGCCTTCCCAAATCTCTCTTCATAGACATTTCTTTAATTGATTAACTCTCTGAAGCTGATCTCAATATCTGTAATACAGCTATTGAGTCTGTGAGATTTATTTAATTTATGTTGACTATTAATTAATTTTAAGGAATTAAAATGATATAATTCGTTTAAAAAAAGTGTGTATATATTAATATTAATTGTAAGAATTATTTAGTTTAACAATAATTTAAATTTGTAGATGTAAAGGATATAATTAAATGAATTCAATTTATCATTAGCTTCAAAAGGTTAAAACTTTTTATTTTAATAACTTTCTCATGAAATTGATTAAAAGTGCATAAGAATTAAGTCACACTGCATTCGCTGGGAAGCATCGAATTCGGGCCAAAACATTCTTCGTGCTGATCTCCGTACCGTCTAATTATTTCTCATCGATGCGGATACATACAGTAGACCACACGAAATACCATCCGCGGAAAGGGATAATTTTAACGCAGGTTGTTCTTAACGATTGTATACCTTCGAACTACTCATTCGCGCCCTTTGCTTGCGCATCCCTCCTCCAGGACATTATCTCTTTTTTTCTCAGAGATCACTGGTTGTAATGTGAGCTTCTCCGACTCGTATTAACGTACATTATACGAATTGGGCGCAATTTCAGAATTTTCAGCTTGCACGAATGCGCACTTCTTTTCTCGTTCCTTTATGCGTGCAATCATGGAATCAAAGACATAGCGATTTATGAATCGAAATCTTCAATTTTTTCTCTTCGATTTTAAAAAAAAGAATTGGAAAACCATGGATGTGGTCTCATAAAAGGAAAACAAAAATGAAAGGAAAAGAAAACATGAGAGAGGAAAAGAGAATATGAGAGCGTTGAAAAACATAAATCACAAAAACTGGCAGAATCTGCAATAAAACGAAAGATTATGAGGCACTTGCGTCACAGCTTATTTTGCTTTAAGTAATATCGGCAAATGCTACTCTTTCGTCATAATTTGTCTGTGTAATAGCTGCTTAATAGCTGCGTAATTTAATTCTTCGATAGATTTCCTTAGTAAGAGATGTTTATAACCATAGGAAATATTTATAATCAGCCATCTAATCTCGATAAAACTTGCTTTACAACTAGTCAATTCCTGGGAACGGATAGGCGGTTAAGTTGGGTTAAATAAGTGACTATTGAAATGATTATGTAGACATAATGCCGAGTTAAAGAAACATATTGACGTACATGGCAAGATTGGGTCTACATTACCTGATATACTCGGCAATGTAATCTTGGGTGGTCATAGGAGATTGGCATATTCCACGGAGCGAGTAAAATACGTTTCGCTCGAAAAAGTCGAGATCTCACGGCTTCCTGTAATGAGCGAAGGTATACGCCCTGAAGATCGCAACGATACCGTGATGATATCGAACGTCCATTACACGCCGCACACCTGTGCGTTTTCTCTCTCTCTCTCTCTCTCTCTCATTCGCTCACTTGCTTGCTCTATTTCTTTCCTTCTCTCTTTTTTTATCTGCAGGATATGTTGCGCATTGCCGGCGGCTTCTCTCTGACGGAAGACACGACAAATCGACAGTTTCTCGCGATGCGTTTCGAAGAGCCAGAGGGAACGCGGAGTAGTGCAGTGAGATAAACGGGCAGGAAACCGAAATTGCGCCCGTTTTGCCGTGACGCGTACGCATATGATTTATCGTCTTTAAATGCAGATTTCTTGCGATCCCGTAGGCATTTTGAATTCCACGATCCGCTGTAGACGCCTGAGAATGTTCTGCGTTCAGAATGTTCGGTACGTCGCATTGAATTGCTATTCTTGTTGCGTATTCTGTCTAGGTCGATCTAGTTCTGTCACTACTGACGTTGTAGTAAGTAAAAAATAAATAACATTTCTTTCAAGAATATGATATAAATAAGACATAATTTTTCTGACAATTCTGTTACAATTGTGTATTTCTATTGTATTCCTTGTTTATAAAATATACATTCCAACAAATAAGTTGATGTTATTTGTCGTCATTTTTACGTCTATGACTTTAACGTCATTTGATGTCATAATGACGACAAATGACATCAGTTTGTTTATTAAAATGTAATTATAATTTTATGTAATATGTGATTTAAACATTTTTTTTTAATTACTTAACATATTTACTGGGAAATTAATTTTTCTCACGAACGCGAAATTTCGCGCGGATATCGAGAGATTGATGCGATCGAAACGCTCCCATGCTCTTGGAAATACGGCGGCATCGGAGCACGCAAAGTAGCGGCGGGTTACCTACATTGGTACCTTTTATCGGCGTCGGATCTGCGGCGCATTTAGAAAGAGATCTCTCCGATGCAACGACCGACGCATCGCACCGACCGGCACGAAATCGCTCGTCGCCCAAAGGCGTACTGACCGATCTTACACGGTTCTATTACTTCCTGGCCGACAGCGCGCCTAATTGCGATCGCGCTTCTCTGCGGAAAACAGCATGGCCACACACGCAGCATGGGTGCTTTAACTTTTTTGTTTAGCTTACATCTTCCCATTGCATTCCAATCTTTGTTTAATGTAGACTACGCGATAATATTCTATTCATACATTAATTTCTATTTATATCAATTTGTATTAACTCTGAAATCTACTCATTTTTCTTACATTAACACTATTCTGGATGAAAATTCACTTATACGAATAAAAATTTTTTAATAAGTAATAAAACTAATTTTATTTTAATGAAAAAAAAAAATAAATTTTGATATTAAACAATTTTTTTAATATTTTCAGCTAACAAAATTTTAATAATAAAAACTAATAAGCCTGAATTAGCTTATTAATTCACCAAATTAAACCACATTAGCATTTCAAGAAAAATTTTTTTCTAATTATAATATGCTTTATATTTTAAGATTATAATTTTATATAGGTTCAGATGTAGCAAACACTTTATTCGCACAAGCGCGAGTTAAAATGCTGCAAATAATTAATCTGCTGGATTTAACTATTACAATTTCATATTCTTCTCAAAGTAAAATGTCCATAGATCTATCTTTTTATGTTTACTTAAGGTTTAGTTTACATTTAGTTACGTGTTCATAATCTCGTGCACTCGGCGGGAACGAATTCATTAGAAGAGCCAACTATCGCCCACGTCGCGCCATGAATTTTAATTAATCAATCCGCCGACTTTGGTCGAAGTTCGCGACGGAACTTCGTGCTTTCAGCGAAATCGACGCGGTTAATTTCGATCGAAGTTCAGCGACTCCCATCTTTGAACTTCAGATCCCACGCGAATACTTTGGCCCGTATTCATGCCATATATTTAGCGCTAAATGCAACTGTCTAATTCTCTTTGACATAAGACACAGTTTTCATAACCGTATTAAATATACAATTCTCAACTTTCTGACATTACAGATTAAATGTGGATTTCTAATATATACATTTGATATATACTTGACGTCGTACACGGTCTTGCCATTTAACAAGCAAAATCCGGAAATGGAATAGCCATATTTAGTATCTGATCAGAAGCATTAGGTACGTTGGCTATGCAACTATGACATAAATACCGTTTTCGAAAAGCTGCCGCATTGCCAGTATTACTCCGCATAATGCAATTGCGATAGAGATAAAATTTCGCAGGACGCGTGTCGTAATTGACTTGATCGCTTGACATGACACGCCAACATTTATCAAACGGATACGCTCGCTCGCGAAGTATAATTTGATTTATATGTAATTACCGGGACCTCCATTATATCCACCTGACACGGATCAAACTCGAATTAGCTTAATCATAATCGAATGTCGGTCGTTTCAATCGGATAGTGAGGAAGAGGGAGGCGAAGAGAGGTAATTAGTCGAGTCTCCTTTGACCGAACATCAATGTTCTTCATTTCTCCAACATTTGATCGCATGTTTGACCTTACAAAATCGCAAGAAGTATTTTTGTTTTATTAAAACGTATTATACATCATAATTTTTTAGTATTTTATTGTATTGTTATCTTTAGCATTATATTGTATTATCTTCTAAATTACAAAATTATATTTTTTTTATATATATTTATATCAGAGGGTACCATACTATATATAAACTATTATATATTTTTATTATTATTATATATATTTAAATTTTATGTCTTTATCTTCTTAGTTTTTAAAGTAGTCAACAATTGAATTTCAATGTTGTTGATTCGATCTCAAAATTCAGCGGTATACATTCTAGATCAATTATTATACTAGCGGAAATGTCCGGCAGTCAATCGTGACTTCCGGAATCCTGTGGGATTTCGGTACGCGAAATTATGCCAAGCTAGTGGACGCGGATTTGCGATCCAAACGGTTATGGTCGGAATCGAAATACCGTTGCGGATATCGACTTAGTCGTTCGATTCTGTGGTTTACGTTTTACTCGATGTCATACTCGGCGATTTCGCGGTCGCGCGTCTTCGCGGAAACCGAGTTTGCTTGCGAGTTCGCTGCTCCACGGAGACTTTTCTTTCCGCACGTAGACATTCCTACGAGATTCTTTTCCATTCGATTTCAAAGTAAAATACCAAAGAAATCACAGAGTTGGCAAATGCATGAGCGACGAAATGCGCCGTACTAGTACGCATCGCGAATATGGATAAAATCTATTTTTGCATCGATGTCGCGATTCTCGAGATTTTGCCTTTTTTAAAGATGAATAAAATATATTTTTATTCACCTTTACGCGTCTCTCATAAAATATTTCGTATGTGCGGAAACAGGTTGCACACATATTGACTACGTGTGCGCAGCAACGTTATTAATCCTCCGAAGCTGATGTTAAAATTTGTAACACATTATTGAAGTAAGATCTATTTAATTTTTTGACTAAGAGACAGTAATTAATTTCAAGAAATCAAAATAAGGTAACTTGTAAAAAGAATGTGTTTATGAATATATAGTTGTACATTTTTACTTTATCCTAACTCTGTTATCGATATGTAAATTTTACATGAGCGAGATCATCGAGCACTAACCTATGTCTTCAATAGCTATTAGTCATTAAAAAATTTGCTAAAAAATTAGGACATATAGAGACAAATTTTTAAAAATTTTATTTGTTATATATCAGTTAGATTCCCTAATCAGTATTATAAGTATTGTCAGTATGATAAGAGTGTGTTAAGTGATTTCATTTTATTACACATTTTTATACATACATATATATTTTATTTACATGTTTATAAGAAGACATACGTAGAAAATTGGATTATATATCATTTTAAAATTAAATTTGAGTGTGCTTATTCTTTCTTTCCTTTTTTAAGGAGTTAATAATTAAATTAATAATTATGTCACTTATGCTTATAAAAGTCTATAAAGATCTTATCATATAAAAGATGTGAAACGTATAAAAAACGTGTGTTTCATTAAAGAGTGGCCTATTTTTTTGTACGTCAAATTTACGCATCAATAGCATTATTGTTGCACAATAGTAATATTGTTACTCGATAGTAATAACCTCTCTAATAATAATTCAAATTTGCAAATATAAATAATATAATTGAATAGCTCCAATAAATCCATCATTAGTTCCGGAAGATGAATGAACAGAGAACAGATATTTTAGTCATCATGAGAAAGATATCAAAAATTGATTTAGAAATAGATACTATATCTATATATAGTTATCGCGAGGAAGAAAAGAACATGAAATGATAATTTCGATATAATTTTACACGTTTCTGTCGTTCGATTCTCCTCAAGCACCTGTTAAATATTACGCAAAAACTGCTCCAACTGACTGTTTACGATCGACGATTCCCATTTCGTCGTGGTTAATTCGTTTAGCCATTGGATGGGGCATTGAGCGCGAATCGAGTTAATATCGAGTGCACGCTCCGGTCGACCGGACTCTCCCTTTCTCGCTCGGGTCGGCTTTCTCCCGTCTGATTATCGGCGAGCAGAACAGGGAAAAAAAGTAGCCCTGTTGCCATGGCAGTCAAATCGATTACTGAGTGGCAGGTAATGCGCGTGTAATGCGTCGATTGCAACCGCCGTCGTCGTGGCTGTGCCCTTCCGCGGTCGCTGAGTGCACTTGTTGAGTGGCACAAGGCCGAGATGCGTTATGCATCGCTTTCGTTGGTGTTCGAATGCATGGGATTTGTTGATTAAATGAAAGCCGATTGCGAACGGTGAGTTGTTTTTTTTTTTTTTTTTTTTTTTTTTTTTTTTTTTTTTTTTTTTTTTTTTTTGTTTTTTTTTTTTTTTTTGTTTTGGGTTTTTTTTTTTTTTTTTTTTGTTTTCCTTTTTGTTTTTTTATTTTTTTTTGTGTTTTTTTTTTTTCGTATTATAAGTTGTTTTTTTTTTTTTTTTTTTTTTTTTTTTTTTAGTGTCGAAGTCAATGCAAATTCTAATCAGTTCTACTTGCCTGCAGTATGAAACTGATTTCACAACGTTCTCTAATTTA
>Ga0157363_1000757_pt1 | contig 25390 bp, 22 predicted proteins | sample AttsexASBM1_FD_111477 | JGI IMG/M metagenome (GOLD analysis project Ga0157363, IMG submission 111477) | Fungus gardens microbial communities from leaf cutter ant in Ribeirão Preto, State of São Paulo, Brazil - Atta sexdens ASBM1 | ecosystem: Host-associated > Fungi > Mycelium > Unclassified ... | reverse complement strand
CTTTAATACAATGACGCGCCAAAAAGAGGAATTTAAACCTATCCATGCCGGGGAAGTCGGCATGTACGTGTGTGGTATTACGGTTTACGATCTCTGTCATATCGGCCATGGCCGTACCTTTGTCGCGTTCGACGTGGTGTCACGCTACCTGCGCTTCCTGGGCTACAACCTGAAGTACGTGCGCAATATCACCGACATCGACGACAAAATCATTAAACGTGCTAATGAAAATGGCGAAAGCTTTGTCGCGCTGGTGGATCGCATGATCGCCGAAATGCACAAGGATTTTGACGCCTTAAATATTCTGCGCCCGGACAGCGAGCCGCGTGCGACCCACCATATCCATGAAATCATTGATATCACCCAAAAGCTGATCGAGCGCGGTCACGCCTATGTGGCGGACAACGGCGACGTGATGTTCTCGGTGCCGACGGACCCAACCTACGGTGCGCTTTCCCGCCAGGATCTGGACCAGCTCCAGGCCGGTGCGCGCGTGGACGTGGTTGACGTGAAGCGTAATCCGATGGACTTCGTGCTGTGGAAGATGTCCAAAGCGGGCGAACCAAGCTGGCCATCACCGTGGGGCGAAGGGCGTCCGGGCTGGCACATTGAATGTTCCGCGATGAACTGCAAGCAGCTGGGAAACCATTTCGACATCCACGGCGGCGGTTCGGATCTGATGTTCCCGCACCACGAAAACGAAATCGCGCAGTCCACCTGTGCTCACGGCGGCGAGTACGTGAACTACTGGATGCACTCCGGGATGGTGATGGTTGACCGCGAGAAGATGTCGAAATCGCTGGGTAACTTCTTCACCGTGCGCGACGTGCTGAAGTATTACGACGCGGAAACCGTGCGCTACTTCCTGATGTCTGGCCACTATCGCAGCCAGCTGAACTACAGCGAAGAGAACCTGAAGCAGGCGCGCGCTGCGCTGGAGCGTCTGTATACCGCACTGCGCGGCACCGACAAGTCTGTTCCAGCCGCAGGCGGCGAGGCGTTTGAAGCCCGCTTCGTTGAGGTCATGAACGACGACTTCAACACCCCTGAAGCCTATTCCGTGCTGTTCGACATGGCGCGTGAGGTGAATCGCCTGAAGTCAGAAGATATGGCGGCGGCCAATGCGCTGGCGTCTCATCTGCGTAAGCTCTCTTCCGTGCTCGGCCTGCTGGAGCAGGAGCCGGATGTGTTCCTGCAAAGCGGCGCGCAGGCGGACGACGGCGAAGTGGCGGAAATTGAAGCACTGATTAAAGCGCGTCTGGAAGCGCGTCAGGCGAAAGACTGGGCGGCGGCGGATGCGGCGCGTAACCGTCTGACCGAGATGGGCATTATTCTGGAAGATGGCCCGCAGGGAACCACCTGGCGTCGTAAGTAATTTTCTCCTCACTCTAACCCTCTCCCACAGGGAGAGGGAATTGTTAGGTTTTCTCCCTCTTTACGTGGGAGAGGGCCGGGGTGAGGGCATCAGCGCGCACGTTTTCTCCACCATAACATCCCCATCAGCACCATCCCCGGCAGCCACACCCACAGCAGTTCCGAGATAATGACCTCTTGCCCGTATGGCGTGGTATAGCGCGACAGCGCAAACGGCGCGACTTTGATCACCTGCCACGGCGCAAAGAAGCGCTCATCTGACCAGGGCCACAGCCAGCCGACGCCTTTCCCGCCGGTGGTGATCGAATCCAGCAGGCTGTGCGACAGCAGCGACACGGTTAAAAACAGCCAGCAGCGCGTCAGGCTGGCCCTGAACCATCGTCGGCCTGCCAGCACGCAGAGTATCGGCACCACCAGGGCAAACAGTAGCGAATGAGTGAAACCGCGATGGCCGAAAATATTCCCGTAGGCAACACCGAATTTAAACGCCAGTACGTCGGCATCGGGCAGCATGGCGAGGGCGATCCCGGCAAACAGCAGGCGGGGTGGGATGACGTTGGTTCCGAGCCCTAAGCCCAGACACAAAGGTACGGCAGCGTGGGTGATAACGGTAGGCATTGCATTTATCCATGGCAAATCATGGAAATATAGCAGTCATCTCGCGCTAAAAGACCCATGCTAAATTCTGATTTTACGCCGATTCCCGCGCGATAAGCTGCCCGGAGAGGGTTATGCGCTGCGTTTGCAGGTCCGGCTCTTTCAGCCTGCGGATCATCAGCCCTGCCGCCTGGCGGCCGGTCTCTTCGCTGGCAGACGAAACGTAAGTCAGTGACGGCGACGTGAGATTAACGTGGAGCATATCTTCAAAACCAATCAGCGCCACCTGCTGGGTTAAAAACACGTCTTTACCCACCGTGCGCCCCACCTGGTGAATACCTGAGATCGAACCGATCATCGCGTCCGGTGAATGGCAGAGCAGGGCGGTAATCGTGTTGTTCTTCTCCAGCAGCTGGCGGGTCGCCATGGCCGCCGCCTGCGTGTCATCGGTACAGGCGGGAGAATATTCCTCACGCCAGATCAGACCGTTCTGCGTCATCGCGCTGCGAAAACCGAGCAGGCGCTGCTCGCGGATACGGCACCCGTCGCGCCCGCCAATATAGGCGATGGTGCGGTGCCCGCGTTCGATAAGATAACGCGCGGCCAGGTTCGCCGCCTGGCGGTTATCGCGCATCACCAGATTGCATTTCTCTTCCAGCAACGACTGCGAAACCGCCACAAGCGGCAGCGGGCAGTGGCGAATGTGTTCCGGGAGAGAGGCGGTGCGGGTGTCCGACGCCAGGTAGATGACGCCCGCCACGCCCTGCTGCTTAAACGAGAGCAGGGTACGCTCAAGATGTTCGCCGTCATTCAGCGGCTGACCGAGAAAAACCATATAACCCTGCTTCTCCAGCTCCTGAACGATGCTCGCCATCACCTTGATGGAAAAGCTGTCGCTGAAGTCGCGCAGGATCAGGCCGATTAAGTTGGAGGTGTTGGCGCGAAGATTGGCAGCGGCGACGTTATGAACATAGCCCAGCGTTGTGATGGCGGCATTGACCTTCCCGATCGTCGCTTCTGAGATCTTCCCTTTCTGGCGCAGCACCAGCGAAACGGTAGAAACCGACACGCCCGCATGCTTTGCGACATCAATGATGCTGACTTTCTTCAAAACCGCTCCCTGAAATTTACCGATTATCAGCCAGATAAGAGGCGACCCCCAGCGTACAGGAGACGCCTCCTTCAGGCATCTTATTATTTGCCAATCATCGTAGACATCGTCTGGGCGATAAACTGTGCTCTGGCCCCGAAAATCACCTGTATCCCGTTATCGCCCACGAACACCACGCCGCGCGCGCCAAGCCCGTTCAGCCCGTCCCGGTCCACCGCTTCGCTCTTCGCCACTTCCAGACGCAGACGCGTGATGCAGGAGCCGACGGAATCAATGTTCTGCGCACCGCCCAGCAGGCCGATGATTTCGGTGGCAAGTTCGGAATCGGACTTGTCATTCGCGCTGGCGGTCACTTCGGTGCGGCCCGGCGTTTTCACGTCGAAACGGCGGATCACGAAGCGGAAGGTGAAGTAGTAGATTAATGCCATCGGAATGCCGATGATAATGGCGCTCAGGAAGTTGGTCTGATAGCCGTTAAACGACGGCAGGATCCCGAACGACAGGTAGTCGATAAAGCCCGCCGAGAACGACTTGGCGATATGCGCATGCAGCAGGTACATGGTCATGTACGCCAGGCCTGCCATGATGGCGTTGAAGACGTAAAGGATCGGCGCCACGAAGATAAAGGTGAACTCTACCGGCTCGGTGATGCCCGTCAGGAAGCAGGTGAGGGCGGCGGAGAAGAGAATACCGGCCGCGATTTTCTTATTCTTCGTGCGCGCTTCGTGGTACATCGCCAGACACGCCGCGGGCAGTGCGAACAGCATCAGCGGGAACTCGCCCTGCATGAATTTCCCGGCGTTCTGGTAGGTGTCGCTGCTGAAGGATTTCACTCCCTCTTCCAGCATCTTGAACCAGATGGTCTGGTCGCCGTGGATCACCTGACCCGCCTGGGTAGTGTAATCCCCGAACGAATACCAGAAGGAGGGATACCAGATGTGGTGCAGGCCGAGCGGGATCAGCGCGCGCTCCACTAGCCCGAAGATAAAGGTCGAGGCCGCCTGGTTATCGCCGTTCACCACCACGGACAGGGCGTCGATGCCGGACTGAATATGCTGCCAGACGTACGGCAGCAGCAGGCCGAGCAGGAACGACAGAAACGCCGTCGCAATCGCCACAAAGCGCTTGCCGGAGAAGAAGCCGAGGAATTCCGGCAGCTGCATGGTGTGGAAGCGGTTGTAACACCAGGCCGCAAGAATACCGCAGATCAGGCCGCCAAAGACGCCCATCTGTAACGTCGGAATGCCGACGACCATGGCGTATTTCCCGCCCTGGGAGGCCATTTCCGGCGTAATGCTCAGCACGGTGCTGATGGTGATGTTAGTGACAAACACGGAGACCGCCGCAGAGAGAGCGGCAATGCCGGATTCCGAAGCCAGTCCGACGGCAGAGCCGATGGCGAAGAGCATTGGCAGGTTATCAAAGATAACCCCGCCTGCGTTCATCATCAGCGGCAAGTGGAACTTATCGCCGAAGGCCAGCAACAGGCCCGCAGCGGGAAGCAGTGAAATTGGCAGCATTAAGGCGCGACCAATCATCGATAACTTAGACAGCGATTTAACAAACCCTGATATCAGGCTCATGCTGATTTCCCCCGAGTAGCGCTTTTTTTGCGCTGTTATTGTAAGTAGAACGTTTTAGTAGAACGTTCTACTTATCGTGGGGAAAGTCTGAAAATCGCGCAACTTAAATTTCACATTTCGCCAGAGGGAATAGTGATTATTTGAAGTTGATCGATAATTAACCGTGATGGGTGTGAGGGGATGTTTATCCCCTCTCCCTGTGGGAGAGGGTTAGGGTGAGGGCATCAGACAGCTCAGGCCGTCACGGTCACGCTCTGACCTGCGAAGCTCACGGTCTGACCCGCGACAATTTTGCAGCGCTTGCGGGTTTCCACCGCGCCGTCTACTGTTACCTGTCCGTCGGCGATGACGATTTTCGCCTGCGCACCGCTTTCGCTCCAGCCTTCCAGCTTCAGCAGATCGCACAGCTCAACGTGCGGGTGTTTACCTAAAGAAAAAATTGCCATGATTACGCGTCCTCTACGTCGTGATACTCCTCGCACGCCTGCAAGGTATTCTGAATCAGTGTTGCTACCGTCATCGGGCCAACGCCGCCCGGGACCGGAGTAATATAGGATGCGCGCGCTGCGGCATCTTCATACACCACGTCGCCAACCACTTTGCCGTTTTCCAGGCGGTTAATACCCACGTCCACGACGATTGCGCCCTCTTTGATCCACTCGCCCGGAATAAAGCCCGGCTTGCCGACCGCAACGATCAGCAGATCGGCGTTTTCGACGTGATGACGCAGGTTTTTGGTGAAGCGGTGGGTGACGGTGGTGGTGCAGCCCGCCAGCAGCAGCTCCATGCTCATCGGACGGCCCACGATGTTGGAGGCGCCAATCACCACGGCGTTCAGGCCATAGGTATCGATGTTATAACGCTCCAGCAGCGTCACGATGCCGCGCGGGGTGCATGGACGCAGGCGCGGCGCGCGCTGGCACAGGCGGCCTACGTTATACGGATGGAAACCGTCAACGTCTTTGTCCGGCGCGATACGCTCCAGCACCTTCACGTTGTCGATGCCCGCAGGCAGCGGCAGCTGAACCAGGATACCGTCGATCTCTTTATCGGCATTCAGGGTGTCGATCAATTCCAGCAGTTCCGCTTCGCTGGTGGTTTCCGGCAGATCGTAAGAGCGGGAGACGAACCCCACCTCTTCACACGCTTTGCGTTTGCTGCCGACATAAATTTGCGAAGCCGGGTTGCTGCCAACCAGCACAACGGCCAGCCCGGGGGCGCGAAATCCGGCGGCTTTACGCGCCTTCACTTTTTCCGCAACCTCAGAGCGCACCTGCTGCGCAATCGTTTTACCGTCAATAATCTTTGCTGCCATCAGAGAGAAGATTCCGTCTGTAACGTTAGAAAGGGGGGATTGCCTGTATTTTGTCAGAAGCGAGCGCCGCTGTCAGTTACCCTTTACGAGATTTCATCGATGTCCCGCAAAATCCCTTCTCAGGGCATGGTCAATTTCTTAGAGGTGATTAGGATGTGACCTGGCTAAATGGCAGCGTTTTGACATATTACAAAATAGATTCCTGAGCTACTTTGTCCTCTCCGAAATAAGCCTTCAATTTTTTAATTGAACGTATTTCTTATTCCCGAATATGCGCGGGAAGGGTTATTTACATTTTAAAGGAATAGACATGAAACTCAGCAACATTGCTTCTACTGTTATTGCAACTCTGGCCCTGGTCGCGGGTGCCGCTCACGCAGAAGATCCGGTAGCGCCTGTATCTGTAAACGGTGGTACGGTGCATTTTAAAGGTGAATTAGTGAATGCCGCGTGTTCAGTGAATACTGACTCTTCAGAGCAGACGGTTAATCTTGGCCAGTACCGTACCGCGAAATTCACTAAAGTGGGTGACACCACCTCCAATATTCCGTTCACCATCGAACTGAACGACTGCGATCCTGCGGTAGCGAAAACCGCTGCTGTCGCGTTTACCGGCCAGATCGACGCCACCGACAAAACGCTGCTGGCGGTAAGCTCCGGTAACAACGACAACTCCGCGAAGGGCGTAGGTATTGAGATCCTCGACAGCAAATCCTCCACGCTGACCCCGGACGGTGCAACCTTCTCTGCGGCGCAGAACCTGATTGAAGGGACTAACACCCTGAACTTCACCGCGCGCTATAAAGCCACGGCGGCGACCACCGAGCCAGGCCAGGCAAACGCGGACGCTACATTCGTAATGAAATACGAGTAATGCCTGAGTACAGGGATGTGGCTGGCCTCAGGGAAGAGGTCTTTTGATCGCCTATACCGGGAGCGAAGGATGACAAGGACTGGGATACTGCTGTGCGCCCTTGCGATTGCCCCAGCGGTAAACGCACATACCGTGGTTATTGACGGCGGCAAAGTACACCTCAGGGGAGAGCTGGTTAACGGCGGCTGCGCCGTGGCCCCGGACAGCCAGAATATGCGCGTGGATATGGGGCAATACCGCACAAACGCCTTTTCCGGCGTCGGCAGCTTTTCCACGGTTAATGTGCCTTTCACCGTACGTCTGCTGGATTGCAGCGTGGACGTCTCCCGCACCGTGGGGATCCAGTTCCAGGGAGTGACACCGGCAGAAGACCCGCAGGTTTTCCTGGCGACATCGCGGCCGGGGGAAAATGCGGTCAGCAGTGGTGTCGGGCTGGCGCTTTTTGACGAACAGCAACGTCAGATCATCCCGAACGCGACGGCGGTGAGCTGGTTACCCATTAACACCCGCGAGCTGGTATTTCATTTCAGCGCCCGCTACCGGGCAATTTCCGAACACCTTGTACCAGGCACTATTCAGTCGAATGTCTGGTTTACGTTGATTTATCCCTGACGCCTGCGAACTAATTATTAAAGGTACGGTTGTGATGAACACCCTGATTAAACCTGGACTGTTTTTATCTTTTATTTTGATGATGGTTTCTGCCAGCGCGAATGCGTCCGGCGGAATTGCGCTGGGCGCGACGCGCGTTATTTATCCGGCCGATGCCAAACAAACGTCGCTGGCGATCACCAACAGCAATAAACAAGAGCGCTATTTAATTAACGCGTGGATAGAAAATGCCAACGGGCAAAAGGAAAAAACCTTTGCCGTCACGCCGCCGCTGTTTGTCAGCGAGCCGGCCAGCGAAAACACCCTGCGCATTATCTACGCAGGCCCGGCGCTGCCTGCCGATCGCGAATCGCTCTTTTACATGAACGTCAAAGCGATTCCCTCCGTCAGCAAAAAACATCAGGACGGCAACAACGTCCTGCAACTGGCTATTCTGTCACGTATCAAGCTGTTTGTTCGCCCGGCTAACCTGGCGATGCCGCCGGAAGAGGCGCTCTCACAGCTGCGCTTTGAGCGCGTCGGCAACCATCTTAAGGTGAGCAATGCCTCACCGTATTACGTCACGCTGGTCAATCTGAAGCTCGGCGGACAGACGCTGGATAACCTGATGGTTGCTCCTAAAAGCTCGGCGCAGCAGGTGCTACCTGCCGCTACGAGCGGCACGCTCTCCTGGCAGAGTGTGAATGACTATGGCGCCATTACGCCGGCGCGTAGCGTCAGCCTGTGAGCAGAGACAGGGCGATGAACACTCAATGGCGTTACTGCCCGGTTGCGCTGGCACTGATGGCAACGCTCTGGCCACTCGCTGGCTGGGGCGAAAGCTACTTTAACCCGGCGTTTCTCTCCGATGACACGGCGAACGTCGCGGATTTGTCGCGTTTTGAAAAAGGCCACCAGCAGGCACCGGGCGTCTATCGCGTCGATATCTGGCGTAACGATGAGTTTATCGGCACGCAGGACGTGCGGTTTGAGCAAGCTGACAACACGCCGCCGGTCGCAGGCGGTTTGTCGCCGTGCATTACGCGCGCGATGCTCGATCGCTTTGGCGTCAATATCGCCGCCTTCCCGGAACTGAGCAACGTGCAGGGCGATACCTGCGTTCCGCTCACAACGGCTATTCCGGGCAGCGAAGCGGCGTTCAACTTCGCCTCGTTGCGCCTGAACGTCAGCCTGCCTCAGGTGGCGATGCAAAACAGCGCCCGCGGATATATTCCGCCTGAACAGTGGGATGAAGGCATCCCTGCCGCGCTGCTGAACTACAGCTTTACCGGCAACCGGGGCAGCGACGACGACAGCTACTATCTGAACCTGCAAAGCGGGTTGAACTATGGCGCCTGGCGATTACGCAATAACGGCGCGTGGCGTTATACCGAAAGCAACGGCCAGCGGCACAGCAGCTGGCAAAATATTGGTACCTGGGCGCAGCGTACGATCATCCCGCTGAAAAGCGAGCTGGTGCTTGGCGACAGCAACACCGGTAACGATGTCTTCGACAGCGTCGGTTTTCGCGGTGGTCGCCTCTATTCGTCCGACAGTATGTACCCGGACAGTCTGCAAGGTTACGCGCCTACCGTGCGCGGAATCGCCCGCACCCCTGCCAAAGTGGTGATCCGCCAGAACGGATACGTGATTTACCAGAGCTATGTGCAGCCGGGGGCTTTTGCGATAACTGATCTTAACCCGACCTCCTCAAGCGGTGACCTGGAGGTGACGGTGGAAGAGAAGGACGGCAGCCAGCAGCGCTACACCGTCCCGTATTCCACCGTTCCGCTGCTCCAGCGTGAAGGACGCTGGAAATACGATCTGGTGGCAGGGGACTATCGCAGCGGCAACAGCGAGCAGGACACGCCGTTCTTTACTCAGGGTACGATGATTGCGGGTCTTGCCGACGGCTACACGCTGTACGGCGGAACGCAGCTGGCCTCGCGCTATACCGCCATCGCCATTGGCGCGGGTAAAAACCTCGGTGACTGGGGGGCGGTTTCACTTGATCTCACCCATGCCCGCAGCCAGCTTGCCGATGATAGCCGCCATGAAGGGCAGTCCCTGCGGTTCCTGTACGCAAAATCCCTTAACGGATTCGGCACCAACTTCCAGCTGCTGGGCTATCGCTACTCGACCAAAGGCTTCTACACCCTCGACGATGTGGCCTGGCGCACAATGGAAGGCTACCAGTATGGCGACGATCAGGACGATGACGGCGTGCCGGACGTGCAGAGCTATCACAACCTGACGCTGAATAAAAAAGGGCGTTTCCAGCTCAATATCTCCCAGTCTCTTGGCGATTACGGCTCGGTGTACGTGTCGGGCAGCCAGCAAAGTTACTGGGGCACCAGCGAATCCAACGTCTGGTATCAGCTCGGCTACGCGGGCGGGGTGAAAGGGGTCAGCTACGCCTTATCCTGGTCGTGGAACAAGGCCGTCGGCATTGATGGAACCGACCGGATCGCCTCTTTCAACGTCTCCGTACCGTTCAGCCTGTTCACCCGTCACGGCTACCGTCGCGATAGCGCGATCGACAGAGCCTATGCCACGGCCTCTTCCAGCCGAAACAGCAACGGTGATACCAGCTGGCAGACCGGAATAAGCGGAACGCTGCTAAAAGATCGTAACCTGAACTACAGCGTTACGCAGGGCCACACCAGCAATAACGGTGCCAGCGGCAGCGCCAGCGCTAACTGGCAGGCAACGTACGGTACGCTGGGCGTGGGCTACAACTACACGCGGGATCAGCACGACCTCAACTGGCAGCTTTCCGGCGGCGTGGTAGGGCATTCAGACGGCATCACATTCAGTCAGCCGCTGGGCGATACCAACGTCTTGATCAAAGCGCCGGGCGCGTCAGGCGTGAGCGTCGAAAACCAGACCGGTGTCAAAACCGACTGGCGTGGCTATGCGGTGATGCCGTACGCCACGGTGTACCGTTACAACCGCGTGGCGCTCGACACTAACACCATGAGCAACAACACCGACATTGAAAATAACGTTTCCAGCGTCGTGCCGACGAACGGTGCGCTGGTGCGCGCCAGTTTTGACACCCGCATCGGCGTGCGCGCGTTGCTCACCGTTAAGCGTGATAACCAGCCTGTGCCGTTTGGGGCGGTGGTGCGTGAGACGCAGAGCGGCGTAACCAGCATGGTGGGAGATGACGGTCAGATTTACCTGAGCGGGCTGCCACTGAGCGGGGAGCTGCTGATTCAGTGGGGAGACGGGAAGCAGTCCCAGTGTCGTGCGCCCTACAGCCTGCCAGAACAGAGCCTGCAACAGGCGATCACACTTAAGGGGATCCGCTGTGAATAAAATCCATTATCTGGGGCTATCCCTGCTGGCATTTTTGCCGCTATCTCAGGCGTTCGCCACCGTCTGCGTCAATGAAAATGGCGTGCCGACGGAGGTGTATTACGACCTGACGGATAAATTCAACAGCTCCAATAACCAGGTGGGGCAGATTGTCACACTCAGCGAGAAGTCTCAGTGGGTGGGTGTTAACGCCGTCTGTCCTAAGGGAACGTCCGGGAACACCACCAAGCGCAGCTATGTTACCGATTTCCCGGTCACGGGCACCAGCGATGGCTACCAGTATCTGAAGCTTAACGACTATCTGGACGGAGCGATGAAAATCACCGACAGCTACGCTGGCACCTTCTATCCACCCAGAAAGTACATTCAGATGGGGAGCCATCCGAACGTGTCTAAAAACAAACCGTTTGGTGTACAGGATTCCAGCCTCGTCTTCCGGCTTAAGGTGACCCGACGCTTTATTAATATGGTGGTGATCCCCCGGGCGACCATGTTCCGGGTTTACGTCACCACGACCTCCTCGGATCCGCTCACCACGCCGGTTTATACCATCAGCTACAGCGGGACCATTCAGGTGCCTCAGAGCTGTGAAATTAATGCCGGGAATGTGGTGGAGTTCGATTTCGGAGACATCGGCGCCTCCCTGTTCAGTAAAGCGGGCATCGGGAATAAGCCGGAGGGGATCTCAGCGCAAAGCAAAACCATCGGCATAAAATGCACCAACGTCGAGGCGAACGCCATGCTCACGATGCGTGTTGAAGCGGAGAAGGTTTCAGGCAGTACGCTGGTTTCCGATAACGCGGATGTGGGTTTTGTGATTGCCAACAGTAATGGCGTGCCGCTGACGCCCAACAACCTGACCAGCAAAATCCCGTTCCGTCTGGACGACAGCGCTCAGGCACAGGTGGGGATCCGCGCGTGGCCCGTCAGCGTGACCGGTAAAAAACCTGCCGAGGGGCGTTTTACCTCTCGCGGCTATTTACGCGTCGACTACGACTAAGGAGCAGATATGCGAAACGGAATACGGTATTTAGCCGTCGCGCTCTTTGCGCTTTGCTCCCCTGCACACGCAGAGACGGCGCTTGGGGAAATTAACATTCAGCTCTACGGCAATATCGTGGATTTTACCTGCGTGGCGGAGGGGGACGACAGCAATAAAACCGTCACGCTCGGCACCTGGCCCACGAAACAGCTCCGCACAACGGGGAGCCGGACGCAGCCTGTGCCGTTCACCATGAAGCTGACCGGATGCCCGCCGGGGGCAGCTTCGGTCACATTTACGGGGAAGATGGACGGGCATGATAACAGCCTGCTGGCGCTGAATGATGCCAGCGCGGCCAGCAACGTGGCCGTGGAGATCCTTGACCGGGATAAAACGCGCCTCGCGTTGCAGCAGGCCAGCCAGACGGTGGCGGTGGATGCGCAGGGAAATGCAGAACTGTCGTTTTATGCCAATTATATCGCCACGGCGGATAATCCGCAGCCGGGCCGGGCTGACGCCGATGCAACGTTCATGATCAATTATAATTAATCGTATCCACTCTCCCTGTGACGATTATATGTTGCAGGGAGAGAGAGGGATTACAGTAATTCGTGCGCTTTCGCGTAATCAATTAATTCAACGATACTTTGCACGCCCAGCTTGGAAAAGATATTAGACTTATGGGCACTAATTGTTTTGTTGCTAAGTAATAATTGATCCGCAATCTCCTTATTAGATAATCCGTTCGCCAGATATCTCAGAACCGTCACTTCACGATTCGATAATGGCATATCCACAGCGGCGCCCGTCCGCGACCCCAGATGGTTTATAAAACTTAATGTTTCTGAAGGGAAGAAAGAATAGCCCGTCAGTATCATTTCCACCGCGTTATAAATTTCCCCCAGATCTTTTCGCTTACTGACAAAACCATTTGCCCCGGCGCGGATGGCGCGTCCTGCGTAGAAGGCTTCAGATTTTGAAGAGAGGAAAAGAACCTTAATGTCTTTATTTAAGTTCCTGATTCTTTTCAGTAATACGAACCCATCCGTGCCCGTCATTTCAATATCGAGAATGACCAGGTCAATGGGGTGGTTGCGTATACAGTCAAGCACTTCGTGGCTGTCGCCTGACTTCAGTTTGACCTGGATGTTTTTATTTTTCTGTAGCAGGACTTCTATCGACATTCTGACGATAGGGTGTTCGTCCATAATGATAACGGATGCCGGTTTCATTTTTTATGCCTCAGATTGTTAAAAGCGTTATGCTGAGTTTTGTTAAAACTCTCGAAAAGCCGGAAGGATAATTGCGCAGATCCTTGTACGGTAAATGTCCCTGGGAAGAGCGAAAGCATCCTTGTTTACGTAGTGGTGATATCAATGCCTCAGCGCAGTTATCTCATAAGGCTGGTTATGGCAAAATGATTTTTCTTATTCGCGTGTCAAACACGTCTTATTATACCGTTTAAGTATTGTCCGAAAAGCCTGTAAATTAATATCCATATATTGCTGATTATTATGTTCTGGATCTGAATCACTAACTTTTTAAAATTAGCAAAAATGTCCTGATATTGCATTTACCACACACTTTCATCTTTATGTAATAACAAAAAATAAACGATTTTACTGTATGTTAAATGAATGTTAACAGTGAGCGGGCTGTGACAACCAGCATCCCGCCTGCCCGCCATCCCTGAAATCCGCCATTTCGTGCGTCATCTCTCCGTTTCAAACGTCTCCTGGCAAATTGCCGTTCCCAACAACAGAACAGCACTATCTGCTGTTTTCTTCACCTCTCATCGCATTCTTTTACAGGTAAATCGCTTGTTTTTACACCATTATCATCCTGTTAACGGAAGCGCCAGAACCTTAACGCATGGATAAAATCACTCTCGTTGAGCGTACCAGCAGCATTTCGCATGGTTTAAGGTCAAGAATTAGGAATAGTTATAAAATCGAAAGTTTTGTTAAAAAACACAAAAATTTAACATGTTTCCTAAGTAATTTCCTAAAGGTCTTTAGGAATTAAGAAGTTACTGAATACGTTAATACGTGAAATCTGAGAGGTTGTTGAGAAGATGTAGCAACTCATGACGATGATTCAGTCCAAGTTTCGCCAGGATGCAGCTGAGACGGTAAATAATGCGGCTATATGGACGGTTCTGTAACTGAGCGATCTGACGCAAGGAGCTACCCTGTGACAGCGCCTGTAAGATCGGCCATTCATCCCGTGAAAACCACTCTTTGCGGTTGCCGGCGGGTGCCGGTGCTTCCAGCAAGGTTTGTTGCATAGCTAACGCCGTAAGCTGGCGTTCAAGCACATGAAAAGGGCCAGCCGCTTTACAAAACAGGCGAGCATCATAATCATCGGCGCGGACGAGCAGGTAGGGTGTCAGGTAGGGGGCGAACAGGCTGTGGCGGCGTAATCGGTCCAGCAGGTCAATGAGCGGCGAGGCGCGGCTTTCAATGTCAACTACCAGACGCGATGAAGGCCAGTGATTTAAATCACTGAGAGCGGCATCAAGCGTGGAATAGTCGCAGCAATTGCTCAGGGGCGACTGCCCGCTCAGAAAACCGGAACGGAAATAATTATCCTGTGTGACCAGAATGATAAAGGGAGCATCGGTTTTGCGGGTCTGGTTGATTGACTGGCTCAAATATTCGAGACGATCAAAAAATGGGAGAGCAAAAGGCGAGTGCGTAGAACCCAGTGAATCACTTCCTGTCCGACGACGCCGGTAACGGCGTACTGTCATTCGCATAGCTTCCCTCTTGGCGATGACCGTTCAGTCCTCCTGCCATCTCCAGGATGGCCAATAATATCCCTGACCGAAGCGCGCGCCAGCATGAAGCGCGCATGTACGGTCCCGTTCTGTTTCAATGCCTTCAATAAGCACATTCGCAGCAATTTTTGAACAAAGGGTGACCAGCTGTGTCAGCGCCGGCGTTTCACGTAAACGCCAGAAAGCGATCTTATCGATTTTTATTCCGCTTAACGGCAGGCGACAGGATAAAAATGCTTGCCCTGACGCTTCATCAATATCATCCAGCCAGATCCGGTGTCCCCGCGCGGTCAACTGCTGAAGCGCACAACTCACCCTCTGACGTACCGGGTCTGAGAGTGAAAAGAACGAGGCAGGTTCCACGAGTTCAATGTTCAGCGGTGGGCTGTTAAGTTGCAGTAAACGCTGGAACATTTCCGGTATGGTCAGAACGGTTATCGGCAAATTTATGAAAAGGTTGTCACAGGGGAAGGGGTTTTTTAACGCGGCGATCTGTGCTTCCAGCAACATAAGCGCCCGGGTGGCTGACCAGTCCTGGAAAAAGCTTTCGCTTTGCTGATGCGGCGACAGCACGCTGAGCACTTCGGCCCCCACCGCGCGTGAAGAGGAGAGGGCGACAATAGGTTCAAGCTTAATGCCTGTAATGTCGTGTGAGATGTGCTGCACGCACGCGGGAAAACCTGTCTGCTCTGGCGCTGTCACTCCGTCGTCCTGTTCACTTCCAGCCTCCAGGCGGCCGGGATACCGCAGGACAGTGTGAAGGTGAAGTAAACAGGAAAACAGCAGGCGTTACTTAAAAGCGGCTAAGCCTTTTCGCAGCCCGTAAAAGAGGGATAAATGTTGAAAAAACAGCCGTATTTACAATCAGCTAGTCATTATCGCCAGAGAAGGCGGAAAAGGCATTGACTCACTACGCATTGACCGTATAATTCCAGGCGTTTCACCACCGCGAAGTACACTCTTCTCCGTGCGCCCTTAGCTCAGTTGGATAGAGCAACGGCCTTCTAAGCCGTAGGTCGTAGGTTCGAATCCTACAGGGCGTGCCATTAACCCTCCGGCACTCAGCCGTTCCTGACCAGCCTGAATCGCGTTTTCATTACCTCTAATAACTGGCCTTCCAGGGTTATACGACACATTGATTTTCCCCAACTTCCTTGCCGGGGAGAGCGCCATTAGTGCCCTGTAACGGCCGCGGCGGCGACCGGATGGTCAGCGTTGGCGACCACGGTTGCGCGGGCGACGGGATGATAACCACCGTCTGTTGCGGCCGCGACGGCGACAGGATGATCGGCAGATACCACCGCCGTGGTACGGGCGACAGGATGGCTGCCTTCACCGGTGGCGGCCACGACGGCAACAGGGTGATCGGCGGAGGCGACAGCGGTGGCACGGGCTACCGGATGGTTCGCAAAGGCAGAGAACGATGCCGCACTGAAAGCCAGCGCGAGAATGATTTTTTTCATGGGTTAACTCCTGATGTTTTTCCCTGAATAACCGGGGAGGCATTATCCTGAATATTGCGTCGTCTGAGGCAACAATACGACAGCGTAGCTGGAAAAGGCTCTGTTGATAATAGTAGTTACCGTGTCTGTATGGTTTTATTTTGTTTAATTTTAAATTTCACTTTATTAATTTAAAATTAAACTTTAACCCTGATTCAGCATATTTCGCTAAAGGTAATGCATTTGCGCCAGGCACAATGGCGTTACCTTCAATGAATAATAAAGGGTAAAAATGAAAAAAAACTTACTCATCGCATTGAGCTTTCTGGCTTTCACCAGCCCGGCAATCCACGCTGGTACCCGAACGCTGGTGGAATATGGCACGGTCCAGCAGAGCCAAATCATTACACATACGCGAGAAGGCTATCATCCGCTGCGTACGCTGGCCGCGGGTACGATCGGTGGCGTCGTCGGGCACCAGTTCGGTAATGGTAAAGGGAACACCGCGATGACGGTGGCTGGCGCTACAGCCGGGGCGGTGGCGTCACATAACCAGCAGTCCAGCGAGCTGGCAGCACAGGAAGTGAAGCTGCTCATCAAGACCCACTCCGGGCAAACCATTCAGGTAGTGCAGCATAACAATGGCCTGGTGTTTAACCCCGGCGACAACGTACGTATTCTCACAACGGGATCGAATACGACCGTGGAAAAATCATATTAAGATCATTTTTATGATTACAAAAAAGAAACACCGTGGTTTTCACGTCTGCTATAAAAATAACGATACACGATACCTGGAAATACTGGACGATATATTGTCCTGTAATGTGAAACGACTCAGCGTTCAGATGGTATTTAAAAGCCTTCCGCATACCCACGTCTCTTTACTGAATACCCCCTACGGACAGTTTGTATTAAAGATTTACTCCCCCAGGAAAAAAGGATAGAAAAATTTTTCAAATCGTTTTTTACGCCCAACCCCAACGAAAATTTGATTGAGCGGATCGACTATGCCGGCAGGCAAGGTCATACCTTCCCGAATGATTTTTATCTCCTGGCTGAACGCCGGATTTTCAGATTCGCAAAAATCTCGCTCATGTTGTTTGAGTATGTCCCCGGTCCGGAGTTACGCGTTCTTCCCGCGATCACGCCGGACATAAAGCGTGAAATCCGACACAGTATGCAGAAAATGCACAATCTGAAAATCATTTCCGGCGATGCGCACGGCGGGAACTTCATCCTAAGTGAAAAAGGAATAAGGATCATCGATCTGTCCGGGAAGCGTTGTAACGCGAAAAGGATTGTTGAAGACAACGTGACGGCCAGCCTGCGCATTGGTATTCCCATTGAATCCCACCGGCGTTGGGAAAAACGCCTGATCGCAAAAAAGATCAGACGACACCATAAAATCGTCCAGAGGAAGTATTTGGCGCGTTCAAATACCGCTTAAACCCTTTATTCATGCAGGACAACAGCCTGTTATAAAAGAATTTTCCCTGGTATATGGCATTTTCGCCAATCCTCTACCATGCTCATTACACCTCACCGTTTCGCGTGGGGGCTTTTCGTAGTTGCTCATTAATCTTAAGGAAAAAGTTTATGAAAAAAACGACTGCTATTTTGTTGGGCACCGCGTTTCTGTTTACTACCAACGCCTTTGCGGCTGAAATGATGACAAAAAACGAATTCGAAAAAGTTGAGTCTCAGTACGAAAAAATCGGTACCGTGAGCACGGCTAACGAAGTCTCTGTCGACGATGCGAAAAAAGAGCTGGTCGAAAAGGCCGATAAAGAAGGTGCTGATGTACTGGTGCTGACTTCCGGTAATACAAACAACAAAATTCACGGCACCGCCGATATTTACAAGAAAAAATAATACCTTAGTAACCACCCCTGTTTCGGGGTGGTTGCGCGCTCTACCTCCCTCCCAACATTGTTTCTTGCCGCTTCTCGCTCAGAGAGGCCGTTGACACTTGATTACGTATACATAATGCGTATAGTTCTCATTTGCATTTCTTTTAATAACTTTTAAGGCCCGACAACGGGTCATTTTTGCGCGCACGTTAAGAGCTCATTATGAACAACACCACAATGCACAAAACGCTGCTGGCGATTGCCATCGGCGCGGTAACCCACTCCGCTTTTGCGGCGGATGAGAAAAAAGAGGACACCATCGTCGTCCAGTCCACGGCGGGGAGTGATTTCAAACCCGGCGGCGACCAGCTGGTGCCCGCCTTCCTTGACGGGCAGGTGGCGAACGGCGGGCGCATGGGTATGCTCGGTCAGCAGAACGCCATGGACGTGCCGTTCAACATCATCAGCTACACCTCGAAGCTGGTGGAAGATCAGCAGGCAAAAACCATTGCTGACGTGGTTGCCAACGACGCGGGCGTGCAGTTCGTTCAGGGTTACGGCAACAGCGCGGAAACCTTCCGCATTCGCGGCCTGAAGTTTGACGGCGACGACATGACCTTTGGCGGATTGTCCGGGGTGCTGCCGCGTCAGGTGGTGGATGCCCAGATGGTCGACCGCATCGAGATCTTCAAAGGGGCCAACTCCCTGATGAACGGTGCCGCAAGCTCGGGCGTGGGCGGGATGATCAACCTTGAGCCTAAACACGCGGGCGACACCCCGCAGGCGAAAGTGGGTGTGGACTACACCTCGGATTCCCAGATTGGCACCACGCTGGATGCGGGCCGCCGCTTTGGCGATAACGACCAGTTTGGCGCGCGGGTGAACCTCGTGCATCGCGAAGGGGAAACCGGCGTGCCGAACGACCGCCGCCGCACCACGCTGCTCTCCACCGGCCTGGATTACAAGGGCGACCGTTTCCGCACCTCGCTGGACCTGGGCTACCAGAAAAAAACCTTCCACGGCAGCCCGACCAGCGTCAACATCTCGGCGGTGGATTTTGTGCCTGAACCGCCGAAGAACGATCGCAACTTCTCGCAGAAGTGGGCCTACAGCGATATCGAAAACGAGTTCGGGATGTGGCGCAGCGAGTATGACATCACCGATAGCTGGACGGCGTATACCGGTCTCGGCGCGCAGCACGCGCACGAAGAAGGGATCTACAGCGCGCCGAAGCTCCTCGATAAGAGCGGTAATGCGGTGGTCAGCCGTCTTGATACCAACCGCATCAGCGATTCTGTCAGCGGCATGGCGGGCATTCGCGGTAACTTCACTACCGGATTCGTCTCGCACAAGGTCAATGTTGGCTATTCGGCGATGACCAAAAACGAAAAGATCGCGTGGAAAATGTCGGCGACGAAGGATAATCCGACCACCAACATCTACCACAACACCGGCGTCGATATGCCGGACAGCTCCAACCTCAACGGCTCAGGCGGCAAATACAGCGATCCGCTGACCAGCGGGCGCACCCGCACGCAGGGTTGGCTGCTGAGCGATACCCTGGGCGTGCTGGACGACAAGCTGCTGTTCACCGCAGGCGCGCGGCATCAGAAAGTGGTGATTCGCGGGTACAACAAAATCACCGGTGCGGAAAACGACGCGGACGGTTTCGACGGCAGCCGCTGGATGCCCACCTACGGCGTAGTCTATAAACCGTGGGAGGAAATTTCCCTCTACGCCAACCACACCGAGGCGTTACAGCCCGGTGAAACCGCGCCTCGCTCAGCAAACAACTACGGCCAGAGCACCGGTATCGTTCACTCTAAGCAGAACGAAGTGGGCGTAAAGGCGGACTTTGGCCGCGTGGGCGGCTCCCTGGCGCTGTTTGAGATCAAAATGCCGTCGGCGATCCTTGACGACAGCGGTCACTACGGCCTGGATGCTGAACAGCGTAACCGCGGCGTGGAGCTGAACGTCTTCGGCGAGCCAATGCTCGGGATGCGTCTGAACGCCAGCGCCACCTGGTTGCAGGCCGAGCTGACCAAAACCAAAAACGGCGTCAATCAGGGCAACGATGCGATCGGTATTCCGAGCTTCTACGCCGTGCTGGGCGCAGAGTATGATATCAAGCCGATTGAAGGCCTGACGGCGACCGCGCGCGTTAACCACTCCGGCACGCAGTATGCCGATCTTGCGAACAGCAAAAAGCTGGACAGCTACACCACGCTGGATCTGGGCATGCGCTATCGCTTCGCGGTAAACCACAATGAAAACCAGATGACCGTGCGGGCAGGTATCGACAACGTGACCAACGAGAACTACTGGTCAAGCGTGGACGATTCCGGTACTTACATTACTCAGGGCGAGCCGCGTACCTTTAAGGTCTCGGTTGGCTATGAGTTCTAAGCGTTCCACCTCGTTATCCGGGGCAGGGACGCCCCAATCCCTTCGTTGTCGTGTTATAAAATTGTAATAAAAGCTTCTTACACTGGTCGCCACAACCTTACCTCTTGGCCAATGACAGGAAGCCGCTATGGGCAGACCCCTCAAATCCGTATTTAAAAAAGAACATCGCGACGATATCAGTAACCGCAGCGCTAACCCGGTATTCTCCGAGGTTGCAGAAGTGTTCCTCTCGCGCCGCCGTTTTCTCCAGATGGGGGCCGTAGCGGGGGCTGCCGTATCATTCCCGTATCTGATCACACCCGAAAATGCCATTGCCGCGGTATCGAAGCCTTCCGCGCTGGCAAAAGCGGTTTCCCTGGGCTTTACCAGCATCGACGTCTCTACGGAAGACACGGTCAGGGTGCCGGAAGGTTATATCGCCCGCCCGTTCTATCGCTGGGGCGATCCGACGGGGATCAAGGACAACATGCCGGCCTTTAAGCCGGACGCCAGCAATACCACAGACGAACAGGCTGTGCAGGCGGGCATGCACCACGACGGCATGGCGTGGTTTAGCCTGCCGCAGGGGGCGCAAAACCCGGAGCATGGCCTGCTGGCGCTGAACCATGAGTACATCGACAACGGAATGCTGTTTACCGACGGTACGGCGAACTGGAGTCTCGACAAGGCCCGCAAGGGGCAGAACGCGATGGGCGTGTCGGTGGTGGAAGTGAAAAAAACGGGCAGCGGCTGGGAGGTAGTGCGTCCGTCTTCCTTCGCCCGGCGTATTACCGTCAATACGCCGATGCAGCTTACCGGCCCGGCGCGGCATCAGGATTTAATGAAAACCGCCGCCGACCCGCAGGGGGAACGCGTTCTGGGCACCATGCAGAACTGCGCCAACGGCCACACGCCGTGGGGCACCTATCTCACCTGCGAGGAGAACTGGTCGGACATTTTTGTCAAAAAAGCCGATCTCAACCCGCAGGAAAAACGCTACGGCATCAGCGACAGCGATGAATCGTACCGCTGGAACGAGGTGGATGAGCGGTTCAGCGTTGATAAAACCCCTAACGAACCTAACCGCTTCGGCTGGGTCGTGGAGATCGATCCCTACAACCCGACCTCCACCCCGCGCAAGCACACCGCGCTCGGCCGCTTCAAGCATGAGGGGGCCGCCGTCACGCTCGCCGCCGATAATCGCGTGGTGGTCTACATGGGCGACGACCAGAAGTTTGAGTACATCTATAAGTTTGTCTCCGACAAAAAATACGATCCCGCGAACCGGGAAGCTAATATGCAGCTGCTGACGTCCGGCACGCTGTACGTCGCCAGGTTCAACGAGGACGGCAGCGGCGACTGGCTGCCGCTGATCTTCGGGCAAAATGGCCTGGATAAAAGCAACGGTTTTGCAAGCCAGGGCGATCTGCTGATTAAAACCCGTCTGGCGGCCGACGTGGTGGGAGCGACGAAAATGGACCGCCCCGAGTGGATAGCGGTCGATCCGCACGCCAGCGGCAGCGTCTACTGTACGCTGACCAACAACAGCGATCGCGGTAAAGAGGGCAAGGCACCGGTCGACGCCGCTAACCCGCGTGCCAACAACTTGTTTGGGCACATCATGCACTGGCACGAAGAGGGTGCCGATCCTGCCGCCGCACGCTTTAAGTGGGATATTCTGGTCATGGCCGGGCGCACCGACGGCGACGATCCCAAAGCCAAAGGCTCGATGCAGGGCGCGGCATTTGGCAGCCCGGATGGGTTGTCGTTCGATCACCAGGGCGTGCTGTGGATCCAGACCGACGTCTCTTCCAGCACCATCAATAAGAAAGCCTACGAGGGGATGGGCAATAACCAGATGGTGGCCACCATTCCGGGCACCAACGAGTATCGCCGTTTCCTGACCGGGCCGCGCGGATGTGAAATCACCGGCATTGCGTTTACGCCGGACAACCGCACGCTGTTTATCAACATTCAGCATCCGGGGGAGGGCGGGGATGATATTACCGACCCGGCCAATCCGCGCGCTGTTTCCAACTGGCCAGACGCCAGCCCGAACGGGCGTCCGCGATCGTCAACGGTGGTGATTACCAAAGCGGACGGCGGGATCATCGGGTCGTGACGTTTATCCGCCGGGCGCATGCGCTGGCCCGGCGTTAAGCTTGCTACCACCAGCATGAAGTGTTAAAACGTGCCCCTTCTAAAAAAGAGACAGGGGTAGGGCGTGAAAGACGCGTCATCCGCTTCAGGCCATGGTAGCGCTGAAGCTTCGTCGGATCAGAGTCCGACGCTGCAACGTGGTTTGCAAAATCGACATATTCAGTTAATTGCCCTTGGCGGCGCGATCGGTACCGGGCTCTTTCTCGGCATCGGCCCCGCCATTCAAATGGCTGGCCCGGCGGTTCTGCTGGGTTACGGTATCGCCGGGATTATCGCCTTCCTGATCATGCGCCAGCTCGGCGAGATGGTCGTTGAAGAGCCGGTGTCCGGCTCCTTCGCACACTTTGCCTATAAATACTGGGGGCCGTTCGCAGGTTTCCTCTCCGGCTGGAACTACTGGGTGATGTTCGTGCTGGTGGGCATGGCCGAGCTGACCGCCGCCGGCATCTATATGCAGTACTGGCTCCCGGACGTGCCAACGTGGATTTGGGCCGCGGCCTTCTTCATCATCATTAACGCCGTTAACCTTGTGAACGTCCGCCTGTATGGCGAGACCGAGTTCTGGTTCGCGCTGATCAAGGTGCTGGCGATTATCGGCATGATCGGCTTTGGCCTGTGGCTGCTGTTCTCCGGCCACGGCGGCGAGCGCGCCACGATCGATAACCTGTGGCAGCACGGCGGCTTCCTGGCGACTGGATGGAAAGGGCTGATCCTCTCGCTGGCGGTCATTATGTTCTCCTTCGGCGGGCTGGAGCTGATTGGCATCACCGCGGCTGAAGCGCGCGATCCGCACAAAAGCATTCCGAAAGCGGTCAACCAGGTGGTGTACCGTATCCTGCTGTTTTACATCGGCTCGCTGGTGGTGCTGCTGGCGCTCTACCCGTGGGTGGAAGTGAAATCTGACAGTAGCCCGTTCGTGATGATCTTCCACAATTTGAACAGCAACGTGGTCGCTTCGGCGCTGAACTTCGTCATTCTTGTGGCGTCGCTGTCGGTCTACAACAGCGGGGTTTACTCCAACAGCCGCATGCTGTTTGGCCTCTCCGTACAAGGCAACGCGCCGAAGTTCCTCACTCGCGTCAGCCGTCGCGGCGTGCCGGTCAACTCGCTGTTCCTTTCTGGCGCTATCACCTCGCTGGTGGTGCTGATTAACTATCTGCTGCCGAAAGAGGCGTTTGGCCTGCTGATGGCGCTGGTTGTCGCCACGCTGCTGCTGAACTGGATCATGATCTGCCTGGCGCACCTGCGCTTCCGCGCGGCGATGCGCCGCAAGGGGCGCGAGACGCAGTTTAAAGCGCTGCTCTATCCGGCGGGGAACTACCTCTGTATCGCCTTCCTCGGCCTGATTCTGGTGCTGATGTGCACCATGGATGAGATGCGCCTGTCAGCGATGCTGCTGCCGGTGTGGGTGGTGTTCCTGTTTATTGCATTTAAGCTCTCGCGCAAAAAGTAGCGCGGTTTTCTCCCTCTCCCTGTGGGAGAGGGCCGAGGTGAGGGCACCAGACCGCACCAAACCAGACCACACCACACTGCCTGCCTTCACGCCCGGTGGCGCTGCGCTTACCGGGCCTACAAAGTATCACTCCACCTTTATCGTGACCCCCCTCCCAATTCCGTTTCGATCCACAGGATCTTTATTTTGTAATCGATTACTTTTTATTTGAACTGTTTTGTAATCGATTACTTTTTATTTGAACTGTTTTGTAATCGATTACTTTTTCCGGGTGAGGCTTATCATGGTGTCAACTGAAAGTAGTGAAAAGGCGATAGTGCAACACCGGCTGCTGGTGCCGCGTCTGTCGTTGATGATGTTTCTGCAATTTTTTATCTGGGGTAGCTGGTCGGTCACGCTTGGCCTGGTGATGACCCGGCACAACATGTCTTTGCTGATTGGCGACGCGTTCTCTGCCGGGCCCATCGCTTCCATTCTTTCGCCGTTCGTGCTCGGGATGCTGGTGGACCGCTTCTTCGCCTCGCAGAAGGTGATGGCGGTGATGCACCTCGCGGGCGCGGCGATCCTCTGGTTCGTGCCGGGGGCGCTGATTGCTGAGAATGGCGCGCTGCTGATTGGCCTGCTGTTTGGCTACACGCTCTGCTATATGCCGACACTGGCGCTGACCAACAACATTGCGTTTCACAGCCTGGCGAACGTGGATAAAACCTTCCCGGTAGTGCGCGTGTTCGGCACCATCGGCTGGATCGCGGCGGGCATTTTCATCGGCGTCACCGGCGTGGCGTCCAGCGTCACCATCTTCCAGGTGGCGGCGGTCAGCTCCGTGCTGCTGGCGCTTTACAGCCTGACGCTGCCGCACACGCCAGCGCCGGCAAAAGGCCTGCCGGTTAAGGTGCGGGATCTCTTCTGCGCGGACGCCTTCGCGCTGCTTAAGACCCGCCACTTCTTCGTCTTCTCCGTCTGCGCGATGCTGATCTCTGTCCCGCTCGGCACCTATTACGCCTACACCGCCTCGTATCTGGCGGATGCCGGCATTGCCGACGTCAGCACCGCCATGTCCTTCGGGCAGATGTCTGAGATCGTCTTCATGTTGGTTATTCCTCTGCTGTTCCGCCGCCTGGGCGTGAAAGTCATGCTGCTGATCGGCATGCTGGCGTGGTTTGTGCGTTATGCCATGTTCGCGTTGGGCGTCAGCGAAGAGGGGCGCATTCTGCTGTACCTCGGCATTCTGCTGCACGGCGTCTGCTACGATTTCTTCTTTGTCGTCGGCTTTATCTATACCGACCGCGTGGCGGGCGAAAAGGTCAAAGGCCAGGCGCAGAGCATGATCGTGATGTTCACCTACGGCATCGGCATGCTGCTCGGCTCTCAGATTTCCGGCGCGCTCTACAACCGCCTGGTGGCAGGACAGACCGTGCCGCAGGCGTGGGTCACATTCTGGTGGATACCGGCGGTGGCTGCCGCGGCGATCGCGCTGATTTTCCTTCTCACGTTTAAGTATGACGATGACAAGGCGTAACGTTCAGGAGGTGGTATGAGGACAATGAAAGGACCGGGCATTTTTCTGTCG
>Ga0157363_1000756_pt1 | contig 25392 bp, 29 predicted proteins | sample AttsexASBM1_FD_111477 | JGI IMG/M metagenome (GOLD analysis project Ga0157363, IMG submission 111477) | Fungus gardens microbial communities from leaf cutter ant in Ribeirão Preto, State of São Paulo, Brazil - Atta sexdens ASBM1 | ecosystem: Host-associated > Fungi > Mycelium > Unclassified ... | reverse complement strand
TTTAAAAGAAGCTTTCATCTTGAAAAGAGTGTGAAAGATGATTTTTATTAGTAATATCTGTTATCGGATATCATTTCTAATCATTAATCTTCTCTTTTATGTTTGCTAAGTAATTGGCTGTTATGCGAGTTTAGAATTAATGAAATGTATAAAATGTTCCTATTTTAGATATATTTAATAATTCTGATATTTTTCAGCTTGTAAACTTGCGATATACTGAGCGATTAAGACCAATATAACGATCATGTAAGGTAGAAACATGAAAAGTAAAAAAATATTTATCATTGAAGCTAATGGAGGAATTTTTTACTTTTCACGTTTTTTGCCTTAATGAAAAAGTTATCTTATTAAGTATCTAGATTTAATTTCTGATCTCGTAAGACTCGATGTATTATCTCAAAAGATAATTTTGTTTTTTTTTTCTCAAATCTATCTTAATACAATTTGTACCTGCTCTAGCAGCCACAATACGAGTTTTCAAGATTTATGGAAATGGGGATGACACGTAGTTTCTTTTCTTAATGCGAGGAAATCGAACAATACCATATCGAAACTTGGATCATTACAGTGCAGCATTATTAAACATAATTAGTGTTTTGTATTACCGATTGCAGAAAATTAAATATTTTTCCTTCAGATAACAAATAGAAATTGCTTAAGATTTTCTTCTGTTGTTCGATGAAAGTTGCTTGTAAATTACGAAATTGTTAGAATGAAATTTATTTAAAATAGGTGCATAATCTTTGTGAATTCACATTTTATCTATCATAGCTGTTGGTATTTAGACAATACTTAATATTGTCTTAATATCGCGGTCTCTAATCTCTGTGAGAAAGTATGCAACATTAAATGTTGTTAAAACTATATGATTTTAAGAAGATATTCATAAACTGAACAAAAACAAAACAATTAAAGAAACATAAAAGACCAATTAAAAGAAAATAGTTTTAAAAAACTATTATGCTTGGTTTTTATAAAAATATTTAATAGATATTTTTACAATCGACAGGCAAAATTGTATATAAAATAAGACACATCATGATAGAAATCATACATCACCTATAATGATTTAACTTGCGAAAATGTTTGACTTTTGTAATTGTGCACACGGAATAAGAGTCATATTGTTTTCTTTTTCATTTTGAAGATATTTTACGTGTATCGAAAGTGTAAATAAGAAATGTTGCATATATATATTTATACAACAACTTTGACATCCATATATAAATAAGAATGTGCGCAGTTAGACAGCCACTCGCGATAAGTTTCACCCTAGTCTTTACCTTATGTATCTCAATGATTGTATGACATTTGGATATTTTAGATTCGAAATCTCACGGCGGTGCGACCTGTAGCGCAACGAGTAGCAGCACGAGTAGTCAAGTCCTGGGTGTCAAGTCCAGCATCAGAGTGGGTAACGCAGCAAGTAACTCTGTGGAGAGTGGTGGGGGGGCGTTGGCACATGACGGGGCAGGCACGAGTGGCATCACTTCAACGGCCACTGCCAATCCACCTGTGTCTGCCACCGTTTCTGCCAACCCTACACACCCTCATTCTACACACAAGCACCTGCTACGCTCTCGCGCGAAAGCTACCGGTGAACAGCCAAAGGAATTGCCATCTAGCAACAAGACTTCGGGGAAACATCACAAGAAAGATACTACAACGGGTTCCTGTTCGAGTTCGAGGTAGCCAGTCAGAGATACTTTTCTCTTCTAATTCAGTTACGAACTTGACAAGATCTTACGTAATCAGTTAACAAATTATAATGATATCTCTGACTGGCATTGTTACAGACATCGCTCTTCATCACGCGTGAGGAAGCCGGTGGTGGAGAGCGGCTCCGGTGGACTGGGTAGTGTAATGTCAGGCAATGACTCTATCAGCGCTACCTCCGTATCATCTTCTATTCCGAGCAGTCAGTTAGTCTCAACCACAGGTGAGGAGGAGTCAGCATCAACTGCGACATCCGCCACAGGTTAAATGCTATTGATGTCTAAGCTTAATAGATATTTAATGCTTGATCAATTTTGTTGTACGATGTTAGATCGCGTCATTCAAAATTTCGATTTCCTACTTGCACGCGAAGCTGGTGGAGGACCATCTGGAATGTCAGGAACAACAGGTGACAGCGAAAGCGACGATGGAGAAGTTGGACGATTGCAAGCTTTATTGGAGGCTAGAGGTTTACCGCCTCATGTGTTCGGTGCATTAGGACCGCGGATGCAACACTTACTTAACAGAAGCATGGGCGCAAGTTCCGGTATGAAAATTAATTCTTTTATCGATATATTTGTAACTCTTGTTTCTCTCTTAATTGACAGTTCACAATTCACGCGCTATTTGTGAATCGATTATAGTTCTAATAGGTATAGACTACTTTTTTGAACTTAACATTTGTGTTCTGTTAGAAAGAATTGAGTCATATCTCTCTTTAGTTCACTACTTTAGAAATAGAGAGAGCGTATGATTCAAACTATCTCACTCTCTCTAAATCGATGACAATTTTATAGAAATGCGCAGTCTATTCTTATTACATTCATGTTTGTGATAACCATGGTTGGTAGAGACTATTTCTTTTCTTTTTTTTTTTTTAAGAATAAAACATGGTGTTTTTTTAAATATATTTTTAATACTTTACACATGCTTTACACAATATTAAAAAAAACGTGTTAAAAACATGTTTTAAACATGTTTTAAACTATTTAAAACATGTTTTTTGCCAACCTCTATGACAATCTATAAATAATCTTTAATTGTACGACACACTTCGCTTTTATAAATAGCATGTCGAAATATCGTTTATTCGGTATACTGATCTTTAAACTAACAATTTGCAGCTGCTAAAGCGCAACAACTTCTAGCCGGCTTACAAGCTGTTGAAGACGAGGGAGAACAATTGCAGGCCGTCATGAACATGGGAGAGATTCTTGTAATGGGCAACGAGGATACTTTAACCGGTTTTCCGGTCAAACAAGTGGTTGCAGCTTTAATTAATTTATTGGGGATTGAACATAATTTTGCGATAATGACTCATGCGTGTCGTGCCCTTACGTATATGATGGAGGCGCTGCCACGGTCGTCCACTGTTGTAGTGGATGCAGTGCCGGTATTCCTACAAAAACTCGAATCGATCGAGTGCATGGACGTAGCTGAACAGTGTTTGACAGCATTAGCCATGTTGTCACGCAGACATAGCAAAACAATTTTACATGCGGTATGTACACATGTTCCTAACTTGCATATAATACAATTGCATTTTTTTCTTAATTTACTCGTGTATTTTTTTTGCAATAATTGATTTAGTTCATAATTTTATATATAAGAATTTTTATTACAAAATCATCAAAAGATTTATATTGTTATTTGAAATTTTGTATTCTATATCAAAATATCATGACTTTTGATGACTTTATATCTGATTTTATTGCATTCTTAATATTTTTAAAATTGTTTAGAAAAATAATGATTTTTATATTTTCAAAGTGGAAAATTATATATAAATACTTTAAATATTTTAAATAGAATAATTTAGATATGAAATTTTTTTTCATAGATATGGAATGCGTTCTTTCTCTATTTAGTGATATAGGTCGTTCTATCTTTCTTGGCATTCTAGTAACAAAGATAAAACGATAGAATTATGTCGATTTGTGCCACTAAATAGAAACCATGTATAGCATATATAGAGCATATACTATATATGTCCAGTATTTGCTGGTGGCCTCTCGTGTAAGAGAGAGGAAACAATTTTCTTTTCTCTCTAAGATTGTTCTCTGTCTGTTAGAGAGAAAAGAGTTGTGTGCCGTCTCTCTCGCATCCGAAAGCTAGGTCTCGCGCGTCATATTCGGTCTTATCTATACTGTATCTATAGTGCCCTTAATAACGAAGATATTTCAAATGTTCAAATTAGATAAAAAATTTATCCTTGTATGTGATGCTTTGGAAACACATGTGATGACTTTTATTATTTACAATTAATTAAAAATAAATTTATTATTTAAAATTTAATTGCAAAATCTTGTTATTTTTCAGGGTGGGGTTTCAGCCTGTTTGAAATTTGTTGATTTCTTCAACATCACAGCACAACGGGCAGCGTTAACAATTACCGCGAACTGCTGTCAAAACCTTCATCCTGATGATTTTCATTTAGTAGTGGATAGTTTGCCATTATTAACGAGCAGATTAACGAATCAAGATAAAAAGAGCGTCGAGTGTGTGTGTCAAGCATTCAGTCGATTAGTTGATAGTTTCCAACATGATCCTGTAATGCTGCATAAAATTATCAATGCTGAACTCTTACAGAATCTACAACAGCTGGTATGAACTTTATCAGTGAAATACTTCTTATTGTTGGAGTTTTTATCTTCGTCCCTACTGTTTATACATTTTTATTATAGCTCATGATTACGCCGCCGGTTAACAGCACTAACAATTTCATAACTGTATTACGAATGCTCTCTGTGATATCAAATCGCTGTCCCGACTTGGCGCAATTGTTGCTGCAACAAAATATAGCTTTCACATTAAGTTATCTTTTAACTGGATCTCTGGAAGTTAAAACGGAAGACGTAGAGTTGGTGCCGCGTACACCGCAGGAGTGGTTTGAAATTACATGTTTAATCGAGGAGCTTATGCCTCCATTACCAACAGATGGAATATTCAGTGTAAATAGTTTACTCGAAAGGACTAGCAATCAACAGGAGACTGTCCAGTGGGAATGGCGTGACGAAAGACAATGTTCCCATCCGTTCAGTACTATAGACTCTAGAATTATCGAGGTAATTATCGCTTTAATCAACGAGTGAATACAAAAAATTAATCGTTAAATATATGTTTTAGATGGCGTTTCAAAATGGCGAAGATGAGATATGCCTTACCTCCTTAGGACGAACTTACACTATAGATCTGACTGTGATGAAACAAATTAACGAGGATATAGGAATGACAAGAAGTATATTTCGGAGAGTAAACGCTAATCCCACTGAGGGAAAGAGTCCAACTTGCTCATCTAGGTACAAATTACATTTGCGATCTTTTAAGATTACAAATAATTTTGTCGTTAACGCAGTTATATTATTGATTTCAGTATGGATGTTGTGCCTCCGGTAATTGAAACGAACGAATGGCTAGTGTCTTTTATTCGAACTTTATTCTCTGTACTATATGAAGTTTATAGCAGTTCAGCTGGACCCGCTGTAAAATGCAAATGCCTCCGAGCTCTTCTTCGTATGGTGTATTATGCTTCAACTGATTTACTTAAAGTAAGATATACATTAAGATATATATTACTTAAGGTAAGATATATATTAAGTGACAATATATTTTCTTGTTTGTGACGTATACTTTATGTACTAATGTTTTCTTTTACACACAGGATGTTCTAAAGAATCAAGTGGTTTCGTCACATATAGCTGGTATGTTAGCGTCGCAAGATTTACGTATAGTTATCGGAGCTCTTCAAATGGCGAGTATCTTGATGAAAAGATTGCCACAAGTATTTGGGGTTCATTTTCATCGCGAGGGCGTACTGCATCAAGTTCGTCAATTAGCAGATCCCGAAGTACCTCTCGGTGTTTCACCACCTAAGTGCCCTTCTGGCAAGTTATTCTATTCTTAATGTGTTTTACTATTCCATTGCCACACACACGTATGCGATATATATATATATATATATATATATACTGTATCATATGATATTTTACTTTGTATTTAGGTACATCATTACCAAGCCCACAGCCAGGTCCGTCTAATACACCACTTTCTTCCACCACAATGTTGTCTTCTAGTAGTGCCACGTCTCCAGTTGTCTCTCCATCTTCGAATGGCAACATATTGTTTGGCACAATCGCGTCGTCGTGCCAGTATAAACCAAATATCAGTGCTTCGCTGGAACCACACAGAACGGAATTAAACAACAGCGTAGAGGAAACAAGCGCACCGCAAAGTGCTCACTTGTTAGTACGAGATGTCTTCACTGATATATTTACAATTTTTTAAATAATTATTTATCGTATTTATAAATCTTTCTATTTATTAGAAGGATTGGTGATGTACTGAAGAAAAAACGACAGAATAAGAAGGGTCGTTTCTCCAGATTGGGGGGCACCACCACACCGCAACAAACACAACAGCCGGAGTCTCTGTTTACTGGTTTTACCCCAAAGAATAATCGATTTTTGGGAAATCTCAATCCAGCCAAATGGGGTCGGAAATCGTCCTCGTCCAGTACTAGCAACGACAAGAGAGACTCGAGCTCATCCACGAATCTGTCAAAACCACCGAGTAATCCAAGCTTAACTGGTGGAAATCGGGATAAGGCAAAAGCATGGGTGCGCGAACAAGCAGCCCAATTTTTGGCAAGATATCAAGATGATGCACCTTGCTCGCATCCTGCCCTAACAGTTCTTGCTCGATTAACTGCTGCGATACAGCGATTGCAATCAAATGTAAGTGCATTAAGCACAATACATAAATTAAACAATTTATTATTAATAAAGGTGCTGAACATTGGATGTTTTATCAATATTTATGCTATAGCTTTATCTTTAAATAGTTTTATGTATAAATAGGGTGATAAAAAAGTTTGATCACAAAGTTTGTGTTTATCATATTATTAGTATATTTACGAGAGAGAGAGAGAGAGAGAGAGAGAGAGAGAGAATATGTTAGTTCTTATTAAATATCAAATAATAATTAACATTCAAAATGATCATACATATTAAAACTATTTATATCTGCAGATTTTCACAATTCGCACTTACGTTTATAGGAATTGGACGAAATGTTATCAGCACTAACGGAATTACGGGACATAGTTCTCGAGAGCGATATATCGCCGTTTGAAATGAATTACAGCGGCCTTATCAAGGCTCTGTTGAACTACCTCACTACTACAGATGCACCGGGTAACCGTTACGACCGTCTTCGTATGTTTTGGAAATTGTTTGCGGAGTCTACTGTAAGTAAAATCGATCTTTCTGTCCTTCTCCATTTTAAATGAATATATAAGTAATCCTTGTGATACAATTTATTCAGATGCAACAGAACAACGATATTATGGATCTTAATCCTGGGGCGTTTGGTGCTTTAGTAACGAAATTGAATAGCTGCGTTGCACAGCTAGAACAATTCCCGGTGAAAGTTCACGATTTACCTGCGGGTTCTGGTGCTGGTCGTGGCGGTACCAGTGCTCTGAAATTCTTCAATACGCATCAACTTAAGGTAACTATCTAAAATATATAAAATTTAATTATCACGAGAAAAGACAAGACTCTATGCAAACGCCGAAATATACACGCAACATTTCATTGAATTGTGCAGTGTAATCTTCAACGGCATCCGGACTGTAATAATTTGAAGCAGTGGAAGGGCGGTACTGTAAAAATAGATCCGCTTGCATTAGTACAGGCCATTGAGCGTTATTTGATGGTACGTGGATATGGCAGAATACGGGATGCTGATTCGATGGTCAGTGATGACGACAATAGCGAGGATGACATTGATGATACTCTGGTATATACCTTTCCAATGGAGTATCTATCTTTAGATTAGAGAAAACCGATAAAATCGAGCGATTACATTTGCCGCTTTTCTTTCCAGGCGGCAGTTGTGATAAGCCAAGGACCGCCGAAACATAAACTTCAGTTTTTAATTGGCGACATAGTCCTACCTTTTAACATGACGGTTTATCAAGCTGTCAGGCAATTTGGATGTTCCGGAGTGGATCACTCTGAGGCAGAGGCCGATAGTGAACCGCCACTTGGACACGATGCGGTATGGGTGCAAACCCATACGATATACTATAGGTATTTTCAAACATTCAGACATTTATTTCAGAAATTTTAAAGTACACTTAGAACTCATTTTGTAAAAACGCCGACAATTAACAATATCACTATCGTTAAAAGTTACAAAACTAGTGCTGATATTATTTTTTAAAGAAACTTACAAGACTTTTATACTGATCCGAAAAGAAATATTTTATTTTTTCTGAACGCAGACCTGTACCAGAAGAAGATGCCGCAACCTCTCCAAAATCAGGGTCGAGCTCACAGGGTAATAGCAGGAAGGGCAAGGGAAAAAGTACAAAGATTAGTTCAAAGAGAAAAGAAGATAGTCTTTGGCTAGAAGGCACGGTTCCTCTTCAACACTGTCCCCTCGCGCCATATCTATCTCCCACATTACCGCCCTCAGTAACTATCACGGACGCCTCTCTCGATGGGTTGTGTCTTTTGCGGCTCTTGCACGCTCTTAATCGCCATTGGGGCATACTGTTTCCTCATCTAAAAAGCATGAGCCTGCTATCACCTCAGGACTTCATCAATAATAAGATCGCCGCGAAAGCTAGCAGGCAACTGCAGGATCCACTGGTGATCATGACTGGAAACTTGCCATCTTGGTTACAACAGATAGCGTCTGTCTGGTCAGTAGAGCGAATAACTCGATTGTTGATTTAATTTTACTGATTTTATAATTCAAGAATTCATTTGCAATAATTAATTTCAATTTCCAGTCCTTTTCTCTTTCCATTTGAGACGAGGCAGCTTTTGTTGTATGCAACATCGTTTGATCGAGATAGAGCACTACAACGTCTCTTGGATTCCGCGCCAGAACTTTCAGGATCAGACAGTCAGGAGCGCGTTACGCCACGCTTAGAACGAAGAAAGAGAACTATCTCGAGAACGGACATTCTTAAGCAAGCGGAGCTAGTGATTCAAGATTTAGCCTCTAATAAGGCCTTACTTGAAGTGCAATACGTCAACGAGGTTAGTTGATTTTTATGTACATATTCTCCTTGGATTGTCAATCTTATTGCAAGTCTCTAACGTAGTATTTATATTACAGGTCGGTACTGGTCTCGGTCCAACTCTGGAATTCTACGCTCTAGTCTCTAAGGAACTGCAACGCGCTGATTTAGACTTGTGGCATGGCAGTTCGAATCCTACTGAAAATGGATATGTTAATTCCTCGCACGGGCTCTTCCCGACGCCAATCCCATGGAACACTAAAGTATCGCATCTAGCAAAATTGAAGACCAAGTTCAAATTCCTTGGGAAATTCATGGCGAAAGCAATATACGATTCCAGAATGGTAAAAATTAGCATATCTTATTCGTAAAATCTTTTCAAATCTCTCTTCGATTACGTTCTTAACATATTGAATTGTCTCTTTTAGTTGGATTTGCCATTTAGTTTAACCTTCTATCGTTGGTTACTGGGAGAGGAACATACTCTTACATTAGCCGACTTGACATACGTATGTCCCGATGTATATCGCACTCTTAGCAAGCTCCAGGAGGTCGTGAGGAAGAAAGAAGCTATGGAGAAGGATCAGACGCTACGACCGCACGAGAAAGCGCAATTAATTGAGGCTCTCGATTTAGACACATGCCCCATTTCCGAACTGGGTCTTGTGTTCGAATTACCGGGCTACGAGAATATCGAATTGAGGAAGGGCGGTAGCGAAATATCTGTTACTATTTACAATTTGGATCAATATATTAAGGTAAATGCATATCTCGTTTTATATCACTCACTCTTGATGTTCTCCTTTGCCGATGTCGTTTGAGAAATCACGATGATCATGCAATTTCATAAAATTTCAGTTAGTGGTACACTGGTTCTTATACGAAGGAGTATTCAGACAAATGGAGGCTTTTCGGGAAGGTTTCGAGTCGGTATTTCCTCCGTTGCAACTGAGACTATTCTTCCCAGAAGAACTGGAGGCGGTATTTTGCGGCCACGCACAAACCGGCGGACAATGGGACGTGAAAACTCTTGCCGAGTGTTGTAGAACCGATCATGGTTATACACCGGACTCACGGGCCATTCGTTTTCTATTCGAGGTCATGTCCAAATACAACAGCGAGGAACAACGACAGTTCATTCAGTTTGTCACCGGTTCACCGCGTTTGCCCGTTGGAGGTAGATACTTTGTCATTCTCATTTTTCATTTGTGTTCTCATAAGCTAGAGAGATTAGCGGTAAAGTGCATGCTTATATTTTTCAGGTTTCAAAAGCTTAACCCCTCCGTTAACAATAGTGCGCAAAACCTTTGATCCGTCTATGAAGACAGACGATTTTCTACCATCAGTAATGACTTGCGTTAACTACCTAAAACTGCCTGATTATACCACTTTGGAAATAATGCGGGAAAAGTTGCGGATAGCCGCGCAAGAGGGTCAACACTCGTTCCATCTCTCCTAGAAATGGATGGAAAATCGGCATCTCATTTTCTCCTTTATTCTTACATTATTTAGACCGCGAATTATCCGAACTTCGTTTAAGATCTACGTGAAATTACGTATGTTGTCAGTGAGCAAATTCAACGTCGCGATGATTTTTATCCTTTACGTGAGTTCTTTTGAGGACTTTTTATTTCTTGAAACAAAAAATTCGTCGGAGCGACAGTTCTTTCTTTTGATGTTTATATCTTTGCAATTTGGATTGTGATATACTTTGATCAGAAAGAAAAGTGCAAAGCTGCATAATTAACCGAACCGTGCGAGTTTACGCTCTGCTACAAACCGAGTGGCTTGCAAGCGACCTCGTTTTAGGAAAAAGAAACTTATCTTCAGTATGTTACAATAAAAAAAAAGAAGATTGTAAATATAGTTTAATATACACAAGTCGATATAAATACTTTATATAATAGTAACGAGAAAAATGATATTGCTATGGAAAATACTATACTAACTGAACATAAAATAGCCCGAGCGAGAAAGAAAGAAAGGAGGACGTTTACTAGATATAAGTAAATTTTATATCAGTGGTGCATTAAAAAGCATCGCCATACGTCGCCAATCCCCCGCGATCGCGGAAGACATGAGTATGAAAATTTACATGCTAAAATCAGCAACGAGACGCGCACGCCCGTGATGAAAGCGTGCGAGCGCGTGTCTTGTCGGAAACAACACTATTTCCGGATACAGACACATGTACACAATATCGTGTCTCTCGCTGCTATTCTCTATTTTGTAATCGATCTCTTCGTGTTCGTCGCTTTTAAGTTTCAACGATCGAGAACGCAATGCGTGAGTCACACGTTACGCCACACACTCTTACATTTAAGTTCAATCAGTGTGTAACGCTCATCAACATTTATTTGATATTCTAAGTAAATTAGCCCGATCGTTACTTTATTTAGCAGTATAAGAGGGCAACCGGAATCGCCAAGGAATCACCATCGTGACACGCGCGTGAATCGAAGGGAAATTCCGATATCCATTTACTTACAAACAAATCGTCGTAATTAAAGGGAAAAAAGAAAAAAAGAATTGTAAGAGAATTGTATGATACAAAATAGAATGGATATATAAAGTAAGTGAAGCTGGTGTATCAAATGGATAATACAAGGTACATTACTTTCTTATGTCATCGCAGAAACCGCGGAATCTATATAAGAAACTGTACGAGAGAGTGTGTGAGGCAAGTTAGTCTATACTTTTGTTCGATTCAAATTTTATGTACATCGCACACACGAGCAGGCGCTTTCTCCAATTTGTTGTATCCTCCAGAATTCGCGGATTTAAAAGTCACATACCTTCATTAGCGGAAGTTGTAATTTATGTTGTCATTGTCACTATAAAATATTTTTTCTTCTTTTTTTGAGATATACTGTACTGCTGATGTCAGTGTACCTTACATTACCACGATTATACGTTTATTAAGCGTGTGGACACATTTGCAATTTTTTAAAAATATTTTTCACTTTGTGTGAGGACGAATCGCGAATGATAGCGCAAGAAAATCAATACAGGCAAAGGAGATCAGGAAACTTGGATATATGCACTGTCGTAAAATGTGTAACCAGAATACGCGAAAAACCCATGTCATTAATATTATAAACAAAAGATATATTTATATCGATTCAGTAGTATATAAACGAATTTTACTTTATTCATATCGGAAGATCTTTTTTTATTTTCTTTTTTTCTTCAAAACCTTCAATAAACGCGTAGGTATAAATCGCCAAAGGAATGTACCTCTTAAACACATTGGATGAGACAAAAAAGCATTGGGAATTGAACAAGAGATATGCTGTTATTTTCTAAGGAAATATTCAAAGTCCATTCTCGAATAACCGTAAAATAATATTTTTTATTTACTTTTATCTCTATTATCTTCTGGAAATAAAATCAATCCATAATTGCGAGTACATTAATGTTCATGTTAAAAAGTTGGTTTATTTTTTTTTTAATCTTTTTCTATAACTTTTAACCATCCATTTCTTAATGTTACCAAGTATTATTTTTATTTTTATTTTTTTATACTGCGCATTGTGTTGCTTATGCCTTATTTGCTTCCTTGTATGAAAACACCTAATTTTACAGCGATATTTACAAGAACATACTGCACCATGCCAGTATAAAACAAAATCCTCCAATCGGAGTTGTTGAACTGAATCGTCTGTTATTGGTAAATGCAGTATAATAACAACTTCCGCAGAATAGTATAATTCCAGAGAGCATGAAAGTCGCAGCCTACAACACAAGTGCATGTGAAATTATGCAAACTCTATACTTGGATACAATTATTGCGGATTAATGACGTTCTACTTACCAAGGCTGGGAACTTGCATAACGGTAATCCCAGCAAGGCCAAAGTGTGTATAAAATGATATCGATTTGCTGTTTCGAAGATTCGACGTTGTTCCTGTCCTATCTCATCTTTAGAGTAATGTCCTGCAGAGCAGAGCATTCAATTGAGTCGAATCTTGTGTTTATACAGGTTTAAAATAATACATGCCATTTTTTTTATAATTCACTTACGGTGCGATCCAAGGGCGCCAAGTATCACAGCTGTTGCACCGCTGAGAGCTGCAAGCCTCACATACGGACCGCTGGCAGCAGCTAATTTCCATAAAGGTACTGGTGCTGCCATTCTCACCTCAATTTTCTGCTTTCCGCCTAAATACTTTGTCGCCTGACAGACCATAATTGTTTCATATTATTTTTCATAAAAATTTAAATGTTAATATTTATATAAATATAAATTATGTTTTATATAAATAGTATTAAGTTTCTCTTATGTTCATAACTACTAATCGTTTAGCAAATAAACAATTATTGCTGATAACTATAGGCTGTTATTAAGTTTTTATCAATATTCTTTAATTATCTTTAAGTTTTCTTTAATTATCTTTAAGATACCAGATGGTAGAAGTACTATCGTTACTAATACTTGGCTAACTATTTTAAAATAAATGTTTACGCAAATGCTTGTTAAAAAAAACCGCACATGACATTGCACATTGCAAACGTAAAAATATAAAAAAAATTCATTATTCAATGCTCGCATTGAAAAGACAAAAAATGGATTAATTACATAGTTAATTGCGTTATTATCTAGATATTATAACTACGATAAAAACGTATCAATTTTTTATTGTAATCTTCATCGCTTGTAAAAAAAAACTGATAAGACTGTCAAGTGTGCATATATATATACACAGGGTATCCCGCGAGACTTTTTCAACCGCCCACGAGAAGGTAAAATCGAAATAAAAGTCTTTTATCGTTTAGCGATAATAATAATCGTAATAATCGAGATATTAATGTTTGCAATTGTACTAATGAGAGCGCGCCGATAGAAAAGCTCCGGCTGCTGGGGAAGTATAGCCCAGTCCACTTTTTCAAATATAGGCTGCGTCGGTAGCGCATTGGAGAGATAAGAGAGGAAGCGCGCCGCTACAATTGTTTAGCTATACAATTACAAACATTAATATCTCGATTATGAATATCGCTAAATGGTATAGGATTTTTATGTTTATTTCGATCCCATCTACCTTCCTGTGGAGAAGTCTCGCGGGACATCCTGTATAATATGTGTAAAAAGAGGAAAAGAAAACATTTCTTATATTCATTTTTAATTTCTATCAATGTACATAAACTTTAATCTTTGTTTAACACATTTTTTATTCTTATTTAATTCTAAAACTCGGAAATAAATTAATTAAATTGAGAAGAAATTAAATTACATTGGTATAACGGATATTAGAGCAATTACTTTCATCAAGCTCCAAACTTAATAATGAATCAACTAGCAAATTATCTGGTTAATAATAAGGCTCATAAATTTCAGAAAAACAAAGAAAAAAGAGGGCCAAAAATTATTATATAAAAACAGAATAAGTAGAAAATACAAAAAAAAAAACAAAAAGGAAACGAAAATGTTTTAAATTGAAATTTTAATAAAGAATTTTAATAAAAAATGCTAGACCTTTCGATCGCGATCGAATCATTCTTAATAATAAAAACTTACATAATAAATAACAAAACATAATACAATAAATATTTCGCTCTTTAAGATAATCGCTGATAACATAAAATTAGTTATCGTAACATTACAATTATAATGTATAACGGAAAGGACGCGAAAAATAATTACTTATAGTCAATTATTGTATGGTTCTGGTGTCAATTTGATAAAAGGAATGGGAATCATTCGATTATAAATGAGTGGAGAACACAAACATGAGTATGACCTTAAGCCAAAAGTTGGAATAAAAGGAGTTTCGGACACACACAGTGCGTTAAACTTAGAGACAATGCAAAAAGAAATAAAAATATCTTGTTTCTCCCGATGTTCAAGACATTATTTTTTTGTCTACTTATTCTGTTCTATTTTTATATAATATTTTTTTGGCTCTCTTTTTTCTTTGTTTTTTTTCAACTAGCAAAATTATTTATAATGTAACTTCTAATAATGTATTGTGTTTAATCTTTTTCTCACATGTGAATAATAAAAAAATTAATAATTTTATCCATATTATTAAATTATCAAAACAGCTCAAGTATTATTGATTATTCAACAAGTTAATCACTGATTAAGTTTCAGAATATAAATGTAAATAAATATGTACGTAGTATTAAGAAAATATATGGAGGAGACATCACCTAGGAGAGGTAGGTTTAACAGCAGACATGAGATGTAAGCTCGGCGTGGGATCTCTGTCGTTTTGCAAGACTATGAGACTAGACATGCTACATTGCCATAAGCTTACCGACGTAGCCGCATCCCAAGCATACGAGGCAGCCCCCGCACTCGTTTTGTGAATAACATTAAACGGCATAGTGACTGCCGTATACATAACGTCTTGGAAGCCCATCCTGAACCGCGTACCACTGTACAGGACGAGCCGAATATCAATTTACACTAGTGCATACATACATATATTGGATAACGGTGGTCCGGTGCGGCTGCATTCGCGATGACACTCGACGATACGCGATTCCTGTTCCTCTCATCTGTTGTCAAGATTGTCACCTTTTCTGCGAGCGTCAAGCAGCCGAGTCATGCGATTAATCACGAGAGATATTTCTAACTTGAGCGATAAATACTGCACCGTCAAATGCAAACGCACCGGATACCATCAAGCTATACGATTGTACTTACCACTTATCACTGCTATTGACTGCTACTCGATTTCCAAGTTCCAAACTTCCAACTCGCAATCTATGCGCGAATTACCGCCATTACCGGCAATAACAAACTAACAAACTGCAATAAATCGACGAGAAATGCGCCATCTTGGATAATCGAACGCGAATTCATCTGTTCTTTGTGTTGACGTGTCGATTTACACCTTCTGGGGGTCGATTCTGTATCTTCAAATAAGATGAAAATTACAAAAGTGAGCAAATTTACCAGGTATTGACCAATGAAATAATAATCAGTATTCTAGTAAATTCGCTTACTTTCATAATTATATTTTCACCTCATTTCAAGATACAGAATCGATTCCCTTACTTGTGAAAGGAATACAACTGTGCGTTGGAGAAAAAAAAAACGGAAAGTACAGGAAGTGCAATTATAAGGAACACTTCTTGTTTGAACAATAAACAATTATAGTTTGTAGTTGATCTTGTATCGTTTCTTTCTTTTTCTTTTGTCCTTTCGAGTAATCATTTTTATCAAAACTTTTTTTAGAAATGTATTGAATATGCAAGGAACAATAAAAGCTACCATAAGAATCCAAAAATAAACATAAAACTCTGATACTAATAAATATTTCAAACATATCACTAATTTATATAATATTAAAAAAAGAAAATGTATATTTACACTTTTTTTTTGTGCTGGGAATCTAGAATAATCTTCAACTCGTTACTTTCACAAATTTCACACTTAAAGTTTGAATTTTTATTTATCTATTAATATAATTTATCATTAACTTTTAATGCACAATGTAATTTTATTACATAAAAATATGATAGAAAAATATCAATTGTCATAAAAAAATGTTCTTGTACTAATGTGTGAGCACAAATCATATGTACTTATATAATGAATATTGTACAAACATATATATATATATATATATTATATATATATATATAATTTATACATATATTTAACATACATATATATGCATGTGTACACCCAGATAGCATGATGACATTGTCGTCATTTTGATATCAACAAAATCTTTTGACATCAAATAAATAATTAAATAAATGGAAAAATCAAGGCAAACTGAAATTTCAAGACCCTCATTTATATGGATATATTAATGACGACAAATGATATGTTGCTACCTGAGTAATTATATATAAAATAACGTTAAACATTGCTAGTTTGCGATATTGTTCGATTTTCCAGTTGCATGTAAAATTGTTCTCCGAACCACTCTCTATGCATTTCCAAATAACTGTAAACATATTGCATAATTATTAATGTACTTTTATAAGATTGTAACATTTAATATAAAAAGTCCTTCCCATTGTTTAGTACATACCTTAAAAACATATCTAAATATTTTAAAAGCACTTTCAATTTTTTGTTGGATACATCTGTTGATTGTAATAACTCAGGTAATTTAACTGAAATTAAAAAATTCACATTTTTTTATCATGCAAAGATTTTATAATTTTGCATGTTTCCATAAAATAAAAGATAACTTACCAAATAATCTAGTTAAATGAATGGCACCGTAATAAGTGGAGGGACTTGGATTTTCGATTTGTCTTAAAGCTTGGGGCATTAACCTCCACTTATTCGACTGTTGAAGTAAACTGTTTACTTGAGCGGATGTAACAACAGGCGGCATTCTTAGCGTTACACCTCGCGGGCTAGAACAACGGGAACTTGTACTTGCTATGCTACTAAAACAAAACAATCATAAAAATATTATATCTAATTTTAAACAAAAGAAAAATTCAGAGAAAACAATAATTCTTGTTACATCATGCAATTACAATTTTGATAAAAGAAAAGAGATATATACTCCCAAAGATAAGAGTTGTTAAAAATAAACTAATAACTTATATAAAATTTCGGTAACAAGAAATTTGAAGCAATTCGATTATTACCTTGATAAATTGCCACCGTCCTGCTTTCCTTCATCGTAAGACCTTAATTGCCGGCTTTCATCTGCAGAGTTTACACGACACGATCGTAATCTTCGCTTAGAATTGTTTAAAGGTTTACATGAATTGTCCATTTCTGAATCATGTTCTTGAAAAGGAGGTAAATGAGCATATTCCGCATCTTCAATTTCTTCTTTTGTCGATATTTCTAAATTCCTTTATAACACAGACATTTATTTTATTAATATAAACGGCAAACCTTAATAGAATTTTTAATCTAATTATTATTGATAAAAAATGCATTTACTCAATTAATTCCTCCTTTGGAATAATGGTCGTTTGTTCGTTGTTTGACAAGGAAAATTTCAGAGAATCATATTGTTCCTTTTCTTGTCGGTACAAGAGAAGATGAGGTAATGTGAAATCGAAATATATGCGTAAGCCATCCGCGACTTCTCTACTTATATTTACTTCATTCACTGCTTTTTCTATCGTATTATTCGTTTTATTACGTTGGGGTTTTTCTGGAATATTCGTCAACTGCGTCGTAGTGAAATGCTGTACCCAGGATTCCAGAATATTTATTACAGTAGGTTGTGCAGGAAGTACAACAAGCTAAAATAAATATCAATAATATTTGCGTGATAAGTTAGATAATTTAAATTAAAAGATTAGTCATAATAGAAATTATGATCTGTATAAATTTAGATAAAAAAATAAGATAAAATGATTTTATATATATATATATATACATATATATATATACATACATACATACATAACCGATACGATATGATTTTAGATTTTAAAATATATTTTGCATTGTGACACATTATAATCTATACATCTATTAATCTAGAAATTATTTTCTAACTTACCTTATTTTTATTAGTTATCAGGTCATAATCTTGTTCTAAAATCCGTTTTAATGTGCTGCCTATGTCAAGATCAACTCCTGGTTTGATACTAGCTCCAGACTGGCTGCCACCGCCACTGTCTTCATCATCACTTGTTTCACCCATATAATCAGAACTACTTTCTGTATCTTCTTCTGTGTTTACTTCCTGTTTAATTATATATAATTCCCATGGATCTTACTTTTGCAAGCCTCGATCATCAATGTAGTATATGATATGAAGTTTAAATCTTTTGCATAGCGTGACAACATCAATGATGTCACCTCATGACATGACCTAATAAACTTGCTTTTACCAATATTAGCGTAGATGTTTTAATTTCTGAGTTAGTTTCTTCTTCTATTATTATAGTATAAAATTTCTTAAGTACATATCTCATTGACTTTTTTCATATTTAAAGAGGAAATTTGAAAAGGAGATATATACCTCTGTATCATAATCAGCATGTTGACCTGAACTACCATCCTCAGAAGATCCAGTCGTAGCCGATGTAGCTCGGCTACCACCGCTTCGTGCTCTACGACGAGGCTCTTGATGCTCTGTTTCAGTTAGACGTTCTGACATTTTGTGACTTCTCTTTTTACGTTCGCGGCGATATAAATAAGCACCACTACTTCATTAAAAAAAATATGTTGATTCTTAATTAATCACATTAAATTTGTTTTGTAATAGTTTTTTTAGGAAAGACATACATGTGAAGCTGTGCTTTATGTGCTAGATCTCGTTGAAGTTGACGATTCTCTTCTGTATCTTTAAGCACATATTCCTCTGTCACACAACGATCCCAAGATGAATTCCAACCCTTATATAATAATTATATTTATGTTTCTTTAAAATGCTTTAACACAATTCATACAATTAATTAATTTCAAACTTTTTTAACTCACTTGAAAATGTATAAGGTATTCCACTGCTTTTCTACCCCTTTGATCTTTATTTACAATAACATCAAGCACCTGCAAATGATTTTATAATTTACTATAAAATATTAAAATAATTATTTTTTTAATAATTGTTCTACAAACTTTTATACAATAATAAGGTACTTTTATATAATAATAAGTATACTTATATCTATACAATTTATTTCTACATTTCATAAATCTCTGATACAATTTTATAACCTTTTACATCTATTTTTGCAATATGTACTTCTTTCTTTGTAAAAGACATCAATGTTTTTCGTTAAGGCATTCAATTTGCATGTTACATTTATATTTACATATGTACAACAATACTTCTGTTAAACATGCAAATTAAATGCAAAGTATATGTATAGTATATATGTCTAGCAATACATTGGAAGTTACCTTCGAATCATACAACACTTTTGCCTTCGTGGGATCTGGTTCATAGCACAACACTTTTTCTCCGTCAGAAAATTTGAATTTTGGCCCTCGCGTTGACACCATCGTAAATTTTTAATGAAATGTAAGGCGTAGGTATTTAAAATACATAAATTACTAGTATAACCTATATAGCGACTGGCCAGAAATAAACATTTGTGTATTTGATAGTAATATTGATTTTTTGACGTTATTTTAATCTTCACAAACTGTTCCGTTCGCAAGTCTAATTAGTTTGTTTAATTCACTATCACTTCTAAACCGTTTTCCCGGCTCGATTATCGTTGTATATCTTTTCTTTTCCGTCTGAAGTTAGCCGCTTCAGGCTTCAGGAACGCCATAAGTAATTGTCATAAGCTCGTGTCACACCTACGCATTCGAGGAATACGAACTGAGAATTTAGAATTCAACCAATCAGTTAACCGTAATCTTCATCCGTTTTGCTTTGATTAAAAAAATGTATTATATGTATTTTTTTAATAAAATGAATAAAGTATGAAAAAATTATAGATTTTTCTATATATTAATATAAAATAATAAAAAATTATTTCAATAAAAAGTAGATATGTTTAAAAAAAAATAAGATAAAAAAATTTTAATTTAAACTGTAATATATTGTATGTGTAAACTTTAAAATGTAATATATTGTATTAAATATTGAACTGTTCACATATATCACAGTCTAAGTGTTAATTCAGTAAATATATACATTTGCTATAATCAACGACATGCTATCTGGGTATATTTAGTCTACATATAAATCGATTAGTAATATACATTTATTACACGTATACATGTATACATTATACAAATGTATACATTAATATGAGTAATATACATTTATTAAAATTAACACTTTGACTTTTCGGAAATAGAGAAAAAAAAGAAAAAAATTAGAAATATAAAATTTTAATTTTTCTATTCTGAAGTGCTATTCTCTTTAAATTCTTCTACATTTTTTACTATTTACATTACGAGTACATATGGCATTTTTCATTTGTTTTCTCATTCGATCGCACATTTTCACTTGCGTAAGATTTAAAAAAAAAAAGAACAAAAATGCTCTTTTACAAAGATCAAGAAATTCGAATGTATAACCATCTAATATAAATAATAATAAAATAAAATAATTTACAATAGTGGAATGGTAAAGCAGTGAAAATATAATAAAACATTCATGTTTTATTATAACAGCATTAATCTTTCAGGATTTTATTTTTTATCGCTACATAAATATATCATATATTAAAACTTAAATTATCTTTTAACTCTAAAATTGTATGTAATTTGTAACATATTTGTTTAAATAATTTCCATCTATACATTTATATATATATATATATATATATATTCTTTCTTTTATATTTTCTATTAAATAAATATACATATAGTATATATATATATATATTTGATCCATTCATCTGTCATTATATTTCTCTGATTAACACTAATGCCTCATAAGTTTTCGCTATAGAAACGTTTCATAAACGTTTAAAAATAAAAAGGAATCTACAAACACAATGTTTTTAATTAGATACGTTATATCCAGATAGCCAAGGATTGCAAGCAGAGACAGATTTTGAACAGAGAACGTTATCAATTTCTGTTGACAAAAGACAACAATTTCACACAGACTTCACAAAAAGTTTGTAATATCTGATATCTGCAAACTACCACCAGAAATAGGACAAAGCTTACTGACATGTTTTGTCATCACTCCTCTGCTAGAGCATGTCAGCAAATTCTATTAACTGATCCTAAGCTTGTAAAGTGCTATTTGCTGCCAATGTGCCACCAAATTGCTAGCATCTTGCCATCTGAGATATGTTTTCTTCGTAAAATATGCTCGAAATCTTAATTGAAATAGCTTTGGTGTAGCGAACGAATAGAAGAATCGACACTGTAATATTTATCAGGCAATAATATAGCAATACTAAAATTAAAATCAAATCATGGAGCGATGAAGATGAATCGATTGCATGAACTGATAAAAATGATTACAGATCTATTGAATTAAGCCAATTCGTTCGATACTCAAGCGTTCGAGCTCAAGATATTAACAATATTCAGATTTGAGCATATTTTAGCAATATGTAACGCATATTGTTCATATTACACATAATTTATGTTAATCTAATCACAGAAAGCTAGTTTTGATTGTGCCACATCAATTCAATATACGTAATTTACGTAAGAATATCTATACTTATCAAACATGATTGGCACAATTACAGACAGTGTCAGAACTAATTGGGAACACAATAAAATAATTTTCAATTAACATATGTAAAAAAAATTCATTCTTAATATTACTTCTCAATTAGCGTCAGTAATAGATGTTTCCACATAATGTATGGCAAGGCAAATTAGATATTAATTAATTTTGGTAGCCTGACCATATTTTTCATCAATTATATAATACCACAGAATTGTATCACTACACTAATACGAACATGATAGACACAATTCCATTTCTATTTATTAATTCTCTTTCTCTCCTTTCCAAGTAGAAATGATAATTAATAAATGGAGATCGATTTTGTCTAAATAATTTTATATAATTTTTCTTTTTCGCTATGTGCTATATATGTATATATATATATATAAATAAATATCGCAATGTTTTGAAGTTTAGCATTATGGATATAAGTACTACAATCACGGTTGCAATAGCTAAATAATTTTTGCCGTATTATTACACGATTCACGAATAACAAGCGGTTTCTTACAAATGTATAACAGTAAATTTTTGTAAATTGGCAAGATTTTGCACACAATTTTTTTATACGAAATATGCGGGTACTTGTATATACATTTATATGGTAAAATTTTGAGATCTTTATTTAAATGCGATATCCAACACTGATGAACTCATATCGGGATACATATCGAATCACTTGTATAGCTCAAATTATTTCTCGTACAAAAAAAAGTTCTTGAAAGTTACGAACAAAAATTTTCAAGAAACGAACCGTTTATCATTACTCAACATTTTCCGCTTGAAGTTTTTAGGTACTCGCGTATATCTTAGTAATAATAAAAACAATGATAATCGTATAAAATATAAATACAAATAACTTGATTACAATATAATCTAGAGATAATGACTAATCTTTTATTTTACTATCGCTAAACGAATATGATATATCCGATATAAAAAGAAGAAAGCATAATGCTAAACTCCTAAGTAGAACCGTTTCACCCAACAACATTAACGACACTATGTATACGTAACATATGATTACGTTAATAGGATATTTTTCCTTATACATAGCAATTATAAACATAATAAAATCATTTAATAAAAAGGATGCCTTTCATTGAAACAAAGATTACTTATAGAATTAACATTTTTACAACAATTTTACATAAAAGAACAAATGCATATTTACAAACGAGATTCGTTTCTATTGTAGAGGATTTTAAATGCAATTATAACGTGATTACAAATAGAAACTATTGAGATCTACATATTATAAGTAAAAATATCTCGTTTAAATAGAATATATTACATAAAAAATATCATTTGGTCTCTCTTGGTCTGTATTGTGTAATCGAAAACAATAAACAGGCGTTTTTAAAAAATGGAGGAAATTTTGCAATAAATGCTGCTATGTATAACACAGGATCTTCATGATACGACTTTCTTTGGTTAATCCTTTTTTAGATTAGACAAAATATCTCATATTTTTAGCAATGTTGTAGTTTAATATAAACTATCACATTTGACAGAAATTTGACTATCTAATGTGGAATGCACGAAAATAGTTAAAATTATGATAGATCTATCCAACTGATTACTCTTAGGCCAGAGTTAATCATAGTGTATAACATATTACAATTTTATTTCAATATTCATAACGTGCATTTGTATATATAAATAAATGAATTAATAATATGAAATACATAAAGGACTAAATATGTTAAAGAAGACTCTTTTTCAAATATCAAAATTCATCATCTTTATTTTTAATAAAAAATAAAATAAAATACAAAATAAAATGAGAAAAAAATCTATATATCTCTGGCCATGTTAATTTTCAATTAGACAGTCCTATCACAGTTATGATATGACCCCTTATATACCTAAAAATTACAAAATAATTCATCGTCACAGTTTAACAAAATAATTATAATTATATATTTGATACTAATTGCATTGTCATCTGTATATAACATCATATAAAATATTAGAAAAGATGTTCAAAGGAATCTTTCCTAATATTTTTTTAAATCGGTAAAATCAATCCCTGCAGCGGTTTTGCCATTAAATACATTTTTAACTTAAAAAATATTAAGTTTATTTAAAAACTTAATTTAGCATACCCCTATTTTCCAATGAATCTCTTAATGTTTGGAAAAGTTGCAATTGTTGCTCTGGCTTCAGGCTATAAACCTAAATTGAAAGATACATGTTTTAAAGAATTATGCTTACTTATTTCTTGTCGTATTATAATTTATAATACGAAGAAAAAATTAATATTGCTGAAACTTATACTATAAAACTTATACTAAGTAAACAACTTTATTTATTTAGTTTACCTGCTGTAACAGTTTTTGAGGCGATGCAGTATGGATAAATGAAGAAATATAAACATTCACGAATGTTGCCATTAAATACTGACAATCAAATCTATCCATTATTCCACCATGACCAGGAATTATATCACCGAAGTCCTGCAAAGTATAAGAAGAAAACGATAATTGTATCAAAAATTTGTTAATACTAATTTACAAGTCAATTAACATAATGCTCAATTACCTTAATCTTAAACGCTCGTTTGAATCCACTAGCAAAAAATCCTCCAAACGGACCAATTACAGAACTGAATATTGATAGCGAGAGCGAATGTAAAATAAATGGATATATCGTCAAGGTAGATTTTCCATTTAACTGCACATATTGAAAAATCACTGAGCATTCATTGTATGATTAAAACATTCCGTATATAAGGATTTATTACCATTCTTGATATCACTTGAAGACTGCTTGGCAATGTATACTCTTGTGGTTGGAATAAACTCGATGGTTCGCAATCCATGGTCATTCTTCCTAAAGCTTCGCTGTACTCAATAGGGCAGACGAAATAGCGATACTGACACATGATGTAGGACATCTAAACAACAATATTACATTAGCATAATTATGACATGATTTTAATTAATTATGACATTATGATGACAATTATTTTCATTTTTTTAATTACCAATAATCCAAGTATAACAGTCGAAATACCACCACCAATAAAACCTTCCCAAGTCTTCTTCGGGGATAATTTTATTAATGGTGTTCGTCCAAAAAAGAAACCAAACATATATGCCATTACATCGTTTATGACAATCATACTGACAGGTACGATGAACCTGAAAACAATGGACATAAATAATAGAATAAATAGATATTTAACTTATATAGCATAATAATAGTTTTGATAGATAATATATTTATATTGAGTTGGTAAGAAAGTAATTAGGTTTTTTTAAAAGGCATCTAACAGTAAAAACCGCAATTATTTTCTTACCAACCTATATAAATATATCTTAATAGAGCAAAGTTACAGCTTTAAGAATCTCTTGTTTAAATTGCGATGCGACAATTTTTAACGGAGTTACGAGCAATTAAAGTCAAAATAATCTTTTTATTTAATCCGCGATAACTCAGTAATCGCAGAAATATTTTTAAAAAACGATTTTGTAGGGAAAGCATCAAGCTAGGTAGTCGAAAATTTTCTCAGATTTGTTTTGAGTACGTTACAAACCCACAAAGTGAGAAGAAAATTTTTTCCGTCTTTTTCAGCTCGTTTTTAGTGTAAAAATT
>Ga0157363_1000755_pt1 | contig 25408 bp, 23 predicted proteins | sample AttsexASBM1_FD_111477 | JGI IMG/M metagenome (GOLD analysis project Ga0157363, IMG submission 111477) | Fungus gardens microbial communities from leaf cutter ant in Ribeirão Preto, State of São Paulo, Brazil - Atta sexdens ASBM1 | ecosystem: Host-associated > Fungi > Mycelium > Unclassified ... | reverse complement strand
GAACGGATAATAAAGGCCATCTACCACGCCCTGGAAATCAATATGGTTTTCATCAACGTCATAGTGTTTAACGAACATTTCTGCATCCTAAACTGAGGGTTACATTGGTCAGAAGTGTATATATCGCAGAAGAGCCGCAGGGTAAATGCGTAGATGTATCAAAGTGATGCCGGACGGCGTTGAAACGTCCGGCAGTAGAACCGCTAGCCAAAGGCTGACGCCTGTTGAGCCAGGGTGTATTAGGCCTCGATGCCGATGCACGCAAAGTGTTGATTGCCTGCGGAGCTGGGGCTGGACTCGCGGCGGTCTATAACGTGCCGCTGGCGGGTGCACTTTTTACACTTGAGGTGTTGCTGGTTACCTTTCGTTGGGAATGTGCCGTCGCAGCGTTAATCACCTCAGCGATTGCTGCGGGTGTCGCCACTTTAGGACTCGGCAATGAAGTGCAATATCACTTTTTAGTCGGCGCGGCACCTGCATCTATCATTGCCAGGGCGATCATTTGTGGCCCCATTCTAGGGGCGGCAGCGATGCTGTTTCGCAAGCTCACGCAGCGAGCGCGGAGTAAGGTAAAAAACTCACTGCAAATACCGCTGTTTTGCCTGTTGTCGTTTGCTTTACTTGGCGGACTGAGTGTGATCTTCCCGCAACTTCCTGGTAACGGTAAAGGTCCGATGCAACTGGCGCTGGACGGTGCAATGCCCATGGCGTTGTTTATTAGCCTGGTCATTCTCAAGATGCTGGTTATTTTGGCGGTGCTACGCAGCGGCGCAGAGGGGGGATTACTGACGCCAGGGTTAACGATTGGCGCATTGTTCAGCCTGATTCTTTGTGCCGTCTGGCAGCATCTGGTTCCGGGAGGTCATAGCGGGGGTTTCGCCCTGATTGGGGGAACCGCTTTTTTAGCAGCGTCAATGCAAATGCCCTTGACCGCGGTCGCATTGCTGCTGGAGTTTACGGGGATGGATCACAGCTATCTGGTGCCAGCCATTCTCTGCACCAGCGGCTCATTTTTAATGTGCCGCTGGTTAGAGAAAGCTAAGGTTTAAAACACTTCATCCAGCAATTGATACAGGCGTTTGAAGGCACGCTGCGTCACTTCCGGATGATACTGCGACACGCCAGCATTATCGGCTTTCGGATCGGTGAAGGAGTGCACCGCACCGGCAAAGCTCACCAGCTGCCAGTCAACGCCCTTGCTGTTCATCTCATTCGCGAAGGCGGCTAACTGCTCGCGCGGCACCAGGGGATCGGCCGCGCCATCCAGCACCAGCAGTGAAGCCTGAATAGTATGACTGTCATAAGCGCCCTGGGTATCCAGCGTGCCGTGGAAAGAGGCGGCCGCTTTGATATCCGCGCCGCTGCGTGCCAGCTCCAGCGCGCAGTGTCCGCCGAAGCAGAAACCGATAGCCGCTACCTTATCCGCATTAACGGGAGCCGTAGTTTGCGTGCGCAATGCGCTGAGCGCCGCCTGCATGCGCGCCACTTCGGCGGGGGTGTCTTTCACTGCCATCATCATCGCACCCGCTTCTTCGCCGTTACTGGGGCGTTGACCCTGACCGTACAGGTCAGCCACCAGCACCACATAGCCGTGGGCAGCAATGGCTTTGGCTTGTTCAGCAGCATCCGCGGTAGCCCCCATCCAGTTTGGCGCAATAACAATGCCTGGTTGAGCAGGGTTATTATCAGTCTGATAAACTAAATAACCTTCAAATGTCTCGTTGTCCACGGTGTAAGAAAGGAATGAAGACTGGATATTGCTCATTAATTAAGCTCACTTATTTTTATTAGCAGATGAAGCCACGACGTTACCGACTATTTTAGATTTAGCAATTGCATGCTGAACGCACCGCACCAAATGTTTAATGCCATATTTAATGTTTCACCGTAGCATTAAATTTCTGCCATTTTTGGCTGGGCTTTTCCTCCGCCAAGCGTGCTAAGAAAACTGAGCAGGGTGAATACCGTCATAATGCTCACCATAATCCAGGGCGTACCGTTGTTAAGCCCTGCCAGCAGCAATGAGGAAACAATCCCGCTGCCGTATTGCAGTGACCCTATCAGCGCGGAGGCTGAACCGGTGGCATTCGGCACGGCATCCAGCGCGGCTGCGGTAGCGGAGGCGGCAATAATCCCGTTCATTGAGAAGAAAATGAAGATACAGATGACCAATCCCGCCAACGCTGCCGGATGCGTTTTCAGTACAAAACACATCACGAAAGTCATCAGTGCGGCGATAAAAGAGGCGGATTTCAGCAGCGTCTTAAGCCGTACCTTTTGCACTAAACGTTTATTAACGGTGCTGACCGTCACCAGTCCAAGGATATTTATGGCGAACAGCCAACCATAATGTTGCGGATCGATACCGAAATAGCTGATATACACCGCAGGCGATCCGACAATAAAGGCGTAAGCGGCAACGTAATAAAAAGTCACGCATAAGGTAAAACGTATAAATTTTTTATTTTGCAACAATGCGCGATAATTACCCATTATTTGCCGAGGTGACGCCGTTACCCTTTTTTCTGCCGGCAGTGTTTCAGGAAGCCAGAGCAGTGATATGAACATCAATGCGCCGACTACCGCCAGAAACCAGAAAATCACCGGCCATTGCGAGTAACGAATGATTTGCCCACCCATTAATGGCCCCGCGATAGGGGCAATCGCCATGACAATGATCAGCGTCGACAGCATTTGCGCAGCGCGCGTGCGGGTGAAAAGGTCGCGGATCATCGCACGCGCCAGCATCGGGCCGGTGCAGGCGCCAGCGGCCTGAATGACACGCCAGAAGACAATCTGAGGCATGTCGCTGGAGAGTGCGCATCCCGCTGAGCCGACAGCAAAGATAATCATCCCGATAAATAGCGGTGTTTTGCGGCCGAGTTGATCGCTAATCGGGCCCCAGATTAGCTGTGCGATGGCAAAGCCAATCAGGAATCCGGTGACCGTCAGTTCCGAATCGCCGTGTAACGCGGCTGACATCGCGGGCATCGCCGGTAGATAGATGTCGGTTGAGAGCGAGGTAAATGCCATCAACGCGCTGAGAATGACAATAAAAGCGATGCCGGTTTTCATATCCGGAGGATGCGTTGCAGTTTTGATATCCATAGTGTCTTTTTATGAGGAAAGGAAAGGACCTGTGCGGTGCCAGGGCTTAATTACAGTGATGGAAAAGGGGTTGTGGAGTAGCTTAACAAAGGCAGAAGGGATTGATTAGGTGCGCCAGTCTACTAGCACCTATGAGCAATATTCATTAATGGGGGGGGTTAATAAGACGAGGGCACATCACCGCCAGAGCAGTGATGCGCTTTAACGCGATTAAGGCTGTTGTGCTGCCAGTTGCAGCAGCAGCGCTTTCGCCACATCTTCTGAGCTGGCCGGATTTTGCCCGGTAATCAACTGACCGTCTTGTACGACAAATGGTGCCCAGTCAGCGCCTTTTTGATAATGCGCGCCCAGTTTGATGAACTCATCCTCAATCAGGAAAGGCACCACGTTGGTCAGCTCAACGGCTGCTTCTTCGCTATTGGTAAAGCCGGTGACCTGCTTACCCTGAATTAACGGGGCGCCGCTCGCAGCTTTCACATGACGCAACGCGCCAGGTGCATGGCAGACAAAACCCATCGGCTTACCTGCACGATCGAAAGATTCAATCAACTGGATGGAGTCTGCTGACTCCGCCAAATCCCACAGTGGACCGTGGCCGCCAGGATAAAAGACCGTATCGAAATCCTGCTGATCAATGCTTGCCAACTTCACGGTATTGGCCAGCGCCTGCTGTGCCGCCGCATCGGATTTAAAACGTTCGGTCATAGCAGTCTGGAATTCAGGTAAATCACTTTTTGGATCCAGCGGCGGTTGTCCGCCAGCCGGAGAAGCCAACACCACTTCGGCACCCGCATCTTTAAACACGAAGTAGGGTGCGGCGAACTCTTCCAGCCAGAACCCGGTTTTTTTGCCGGTGTTGCCCAACGCGTCATGGGATGTCAGAACCATCAAAATTTTCATTGTCTGTCCTCGATTAATGTTGGTTATTCAGTAATGCAGTCAATGCTGCGCTTTTGTCCTGATAGGGCGCACGCAGCCGTAAATTTGTGGTGCCCACCTCATCCTGGATCACAATCGGCTTGGCGTGACTGAAACGACGGAATCCGTGAATCCCGTGATAAGCACCAATACCGGAAGCGCCCACGCCACCAAATGGCAGGCTGTCGAGAGAAGCATGGGTCATGACATCATTTATCACCAGTGCGCCAGAAGTGGTGTGCTGAGCCATTAGCTTTTGACGCTGTTCATCGTGGCCAAAATAGTAAGCGGCCAGTGGACGTGGATGCGCATTGATATAGCGAATCGCTTCCTCTACCTCTCCGCTGTAGCTTTTGATCGGCAGCAGCGGGCCAAAAATCTCTTCCTGCATGACTGCCATCTCTTCGGAGACATTGAGGATCAAATGCGGCGCGATTTTGCGGCTTTGCGCATCAAAGTCCGGCTCGCCCGCAGGGGCCAGGCTAACGATCCGGGCACCTTTAGCTCGGGCATCTTCGATCAGACCGATCAATCTCTGATAATGACGAGCACTGATTATGGCGGTGTAATCCACGTTGCTTTGTAGCGTTGGGTACGTCTGCTGCATGAATTGCTGTGACGCGGTGATAAATTCCGCTTCAGCGGCATACGGAAGTAACAGGTAGTCCGGTGAGATACAAATTTGCCCGGCGTTAAAGGTTTTTATAGTCAAGGTTCGGGCTACCGCCATTACCACATCCGCATCTGCGTCGATCACCACCGGCGACTTTCCACCCAGTTCCAGCGTAACAGGCACCAGATTCTCTGCCGCTGCACGCATCACATGCTTTCCGACGGCGGTGCTGCCGGTGAAGACCAGATGGTCGAATGGCAGAGCGCTAAACGCTTGTCCCACGCTGGCGTCACCCAAAACCACGCTGAGCTCATCAGCGGCGAAGTAACGCGGCACTAACTCCGCCAGTAATGCGGAGGTGTGGGGTGTCAGCTCAGAGGGTTTCAGCATCGCAGTGTTGCCCGCAGCAAACACACCGGCCAGCGGGCCAAATGCCAGGTTAATCGGGAAATTCCACGGGCTGATAATGCCGACTACGCCTAAGGGTTGTTGTTCGATGCGCGCCTGCATACCCGCAACCGGGACTTCGGCGATCTCCGGCTGCATCCACTGCTCCAGATGTTCAGCGGAGTGCTGCAACATATTGATGGTGGTCATCAGGTCGGCCGCCTGGGTTAGATAGGCACTGCGATGACCAAAATCGGCGCTGATGGCCGCAGTAAACGCGGCATGATTCTCGCGAATTAATGCCACGCTGCGTAATAAGCGATCGCGGCGAAGTTCGGCGCTAGCAGGTTCGTTCTGTAGATGTGCCTGTTTCATTGTGTGCAGCACATGCAGTAATTCTTGCTGAAGTGACATGATTTTTCCCGTGCGTTTCAAGATGTGGGCAGCTTACTCGCGCTGGTGTTTGACGGCTAACAAGGCTATTTTGGCAGGGGTATAAAATAATTTATGGGGCACTATGTCACTGGTTCGCTTACGAACGTTTATGGAAGTGTATCGCCAGCGCTCAATTTCCGGTGCGGCGCGCGCACTGAATCTGACGCAGCCTGCGGTTTCGCAACATATTAGCGGGCTGGAAGTCGCAGTGGGTCGACCGCTGTTTGAACGTCAGGCCCATGGCGTAATGCCGACGGCCGCTGCCGACGATTTGGCCGCTGATATAGGCAACTCTCTGGATACCGCAGAGTCCGCTTTATCATCCGCGCGTGCCCGATCGATGGATGTGAGTGGAACGTTGCAGATTATTGGACATGCTGATTTTATGGCGGAGAAATTATCGGCTGAATTGCTGCCACTGCTTGAAAGCGGCATTCGCGTGCATATGCACAGCGGTGATGGTCCGCTCGTTGCGCAGATGGTGATTGAAGGGCACTGTGATCTTGGCGTGACGGCACATCCGGTGACCGATCAACGTTTAAAGGGTGAAGTGATTTTTCAGGACCGTGTGGTTGCAGTGGCTGCACCGGCCGTGGCGGCTCGCTTACACAACAGCGCAGATTTTTCTGCGGATTTGATTAAAGAACCTTTGCTGGCTTATGACCTAAAACTCTCTTTGATTGATCACTGGCTGGATAAAAATCGCATTAAATACCAGACGCTGTTACCTGCGGTAGTTGGGCAGGATTTACGTGGTTTGCGAAGTTTACTCTGCGGCGTATTCGGCTGGTCGGTGATGCCCGCATTTTTATGTCAGGCGCAAATCGCGCAAGGGGAGTTAGTGGTGCTGGACGCGCCAGTGGGGGATACGGAAATTCGTTATCACCTTATCTGGTTACCCAGCGCTCTGCGCCAACCGCGTATTGCCCATGCAAGGCAGGCACTGGTTTGGGGGATGAATAAAGCGTGACTTTGCCTGGCATGCGACACAAAAAAAGCCGGACATTGTCCGGCTTTCTTCATTAGCGCGAGGGAGAATTACAGCGCCATATCCTGTTTAGCGGATTCTGCGCGGGGCTTAGCCTGCGTAGGGGCAACTGACTGGTCACCCATGTTGATGACCGGTGGTTTGGTCAACTGCAGCGTAGCTGCGGTGTTGTCCCAGACCTGCTGAGTCAGTGCGGTGTTGCCATTCAGTTTCTGACCAAAGCTTGGGATGATGCCACGGATCTTCTCTTGCCACTCAGGAGAAGCAAACTGCTCCGGGAACAACTTCTTCATCACGTCGAGGGTGATTGGCGCAGCAGTAGAAGCACCAGGTGATGCACCCAACAGGGCAGCCACGGTTTTCTGCTGATCGGTCACGATTTCGGTACCGAGTTTCAGCACGCCGCCTTTATCCGCATCTTTCTTAATGATCTGAACGCGTTGGCCCGCCTGGATCAGTTTCCAGTCTTCTTTACGTGCGTTCGGGTAGTACTCTTTCAGCGCGGCAAAACGATCGTCGTCGTTCAGCATTACCTGACCGATCAGGTACTTCACCAGGTCAAAGTTATCAATACCCACGTGAGTCATCGGCATGATATTGCTGGTGGTGGTAGCGCTTAACAGATCGAACAGTGAGCCATTTTTCAGGTATTTGGTAGAGAAGGTCGCGAACGGCCCAAACAGCACCACGCGTTTACCGTCCAGATTACGGGCATCGATGTGTGGAACTGACATCGGAGGTGCGCCAACTGAAGCCTGACCATACACTTTTTCCAGGTGACGGTTGGTCACTTCTGGATTTTCGGTCATCAGGAACGAGCCACCCACCGGGAAGCCGCCGTAGTTATCCGCTTCAGGAATGCCGGTTTTCTGCAGCAGTTTAATCGCTGCACCGCCTGCACCGATAAACACATATTTAGCATCAACGGAACGGTTCTCACCGCTCTTCACATCTTTGATGGTGACATGCCATGAATTATCGCTGTTGCGCTTGAAATCAGTCACTTCTGAAGAAGTTTCTAATTTGAAGTTCTGGTCTTTCTTCAGGCTACCGATCAACTGACGAGTGATTTCACCGTAGTTAACGTCAGTACCGACTGGCGTCCAGGTGGCTGCCACTTTCTGATTAGGATCGCGACCTTCCATCACCAGCGGAGCCCACTGCTCAATCTGCTTGTGATCGGTAGAGAACTTCATGCCCTGGAACAGGGTGGTTTTCTGCAATGCATCGTAACGCTTAGTCAGATACTCAATGTTTTTATCGCCCCAGACAAAGCTCATGTGTGGGGTGGAGTTGATGAATGAACGCGGGTCATGCATTACGCCGCGCTGTACCTGAGAGGTCCAGAACTGACGGGAAATCATGAAAGCTTCGTTAATTTCCAGCGCCTTGCTCACGTCGATTGAACCGTCTGCACGCTCTGGCGTGTAGTTCAGTTCCATGTTCGCAGAGTGACCGGTACCGGCGTTGTTCCAGCCGTTAGACGATTCCAGTGCGACGCCATCCAGACGCTCAACCATCAGCTGCTTCCAGCCTGGTTGCAGTTCCTGTAGCCAGGTTCCCAGTGAGGCGCTCATGACGCCGCCGCCAATCAACAGAACATCGGTTTTTTCTGGTGCGTTTTCAGCGTGGACCACTGAAGAAACAAGCAGCGCTGCCAGTGAAAGGGCAGACACGATTTTTTTTTTAGAGTGAGTCATTCTGATCCTGATCTTTGTACTTTGCAGGTGAACGTTAAAATTTCGGTTTGCAAATTAAAAGATTGTTACGAGAAGATTAACTTGTTTTTAGTTAATAAAGTATTGGTGTTAATTACTTAACTTACATAAAACCAATATGGCGGGAATTTAAGCAATGAATGCGAAAGGTAGGGAGATATATCCGTGAGTACTGCGCGGTTATTCTTTATAGCGAGCATCGCGACTTAGGTCAAATAAAACACCATAACGCCAGGTTAAATATTTACTTGCTAACTGGGTGCGCATGGCTGCGCACCACGACGATGACTAAGCGCGAGCTTTAAAATTGCGTTTCAGCGACATGCCGTATCCCATCAATGCGCAGCCAGCAATGAACCAGGGAATCATCTTCACCACGCTGGAATCACTGCCGCTTAAGGATTGCAGATTATTAACCACCAAAATAATCGTCACGCTCATGCACACCATTGACAGTAACGGTGCCCAGAATACGGTGAATGGATTTTCGCTATTCTCCATCCGACGGAAGAACAGTATCACGGCAGCGGAAACGCCCAGTTGTAAAATCAAAATACACAGTGTGGCGACGGCAGAACCGATAGCGAAGATGTGCACCATCGGGTCCAATCCCGCGCTGCCCATGCCTGCCAGTAGCATCAGCATGATCACGCTATGAACGTGGCTGGCGTTATGTGGCGTGCCGTTAGTGGGATGAGTTTTGCACAACTCTTTCCAGATCAGACCATCGCGGCTAATGCTGAACAAATACCGTGAAATATTGTTATGAAACGCCAGCGCCGCCGCAAACAAACTGGTGATCAGCAATACCGACATGGTTTCTACGGCCCACTCTCCAACATATTGCCGGGTAATGTTAAACACGAAGTTGCCGGGATCTTTGCTGGCAATCGCGACAATCTGATCAAAACCGTATGCCTGCACCAGTGACCAACTGGTGAAACAGAAAAATGCCGTGATCAGCAACAAGGCACATACTGTGGCACGCGGCACGGTTTTATGTGGGTCACGGCACTCTTCCGCATATATGGCGGTAGATTCAAAACCGATAAAAGCGGCGATGGTGAAAATAAAGGCGATGCCAAGGTTGCCCTGCAAAAACACTGACGGCTCGAACGATTGGAAGCTGTAAGGACCGACTTTTTTGATTAACAGCATCACGTCGGTGAGTAACACAATAGCCACTTCCGCCAGCATTAATATGCCGAGTAATTTTCCACCGACTTCGACGCGTTTAATGCTCAATACCCAGCATACCAGCACAAATAGCATGCTCAATGCCCACCAGGGAATATGGGCAGAAAAGTGCTCTTCAATAAATAACTGCGTGAAGAATCCCAGCATTGCCACGATGGCAATTTGAATAGAGATATACGCCATCAGCGCTAATACTGACGCGGAAGCACCCCAGTTTTCGCCCATTCCTTTAGAGATATAGGTATAAAAGGCCCCCGCATTATTGACATGACGGCTCATGGCAATAAAGCCCACGGCGAATAACATCAAAATAATACACGAGAGAATATAAAACACCGGGATGCCACCGCCGTTGCCAGAAATAATCGCCACCGGCAAGCCGCCCACCACGCCTGTCAGCGGCGAGGCTGCCGCGACGACAAAAAAGACCAGAGAAAACAAACCCAACGTATTTTTGCGTAAGCCGGAATCCGTATTCATCGCCAAAGCCCTCAACCGCTAAGAGAAAGTTCTCAGGCAATCTGTGCCGCCTGAGGCAGGTAACATAGCGGCATCATTTCTCAGCTGAGCATCTGGCGGATAGAAAAAATCGGACAGCGTCACAGTGCAACGCTGCACCCTTTTAGTGCTCAGTGGAAACGCAAACGATGGAAATAGGCATCATGCGAAATACGCCGCTGATAATCACAGGGCGTGGTGCTGACAAACTTTTTAAACTCGCGCAGGAAGTGCGACTGATCGCTAAATCCAAGATCAAAGGCCAGATCGCTAAACGATACTTCCTGCTGTAAGTGAATGCTGCCCAGCGCCGACTGGCAGCGCAAAATGCGGCTAAAAGCCTTGGGTGACATCCCGGTATCCTGGCGAAACTGGCGCTGGATAGTGCGGCAGGTGTAGCCGGTCAGCGCTTCCAGTTGATCAATGCGAATGTTGCCTTTCTGCTGGCGCATGGTGTGGATGATCAAGGATGTGACGGCGGAAGCTTTGCGCACCAGGCGCGGCGTGAAACTGGCGTTGAACAAAGCAATCTGCCGCGAAAAATCGCGCGTCTGCACGATCTGTTCAAAGGCTAACCGTGCATCCGGCACCACATCGAGGAAATTAAACTCACGATCGGGAATCTCTTCTGCCATCACATCGAGGAAATCAGGAATGATGCCCGGTGCGAAGCGCACACCAAAATAGTGGTGGTTATGCTGCATATCTGCACCGCGCGCTTCCAGCGTGGTGCCACAGACACGAGCAGCAGGACGCTGTGCATCGCAATCAAACACGATATCCACGCAGCCGTCGGGAATCGCCAGCGTCATGCTGGCACTCTGCGCCACATCAAAACTGTAGAAATGGGAAATAGCCGGGTTGTCTGACGCAATCAGCGAATAATGCTGCGCGGCGCTCAGCACAAACCATGGCTGCTCGGGTTGAAATCCACTGTGGCGATAGAGAGGCAATTGTGTCATGGCGGGCTCCGCTGCGGGCTATTTACTGTCTGAGTGATGCAAGGGCTGTGCCACGCACGAATTTCGTCATGTCGCAAATATTCAATACAGCTCGACAACTGACGCGCTATTTCTATTTCACCCAGCGAAGACCATCGACACCTAAGACGGTTTTAGCCAGTGAAATCGCTATTTATGGCAGCGCTCGCCACGGCGGGAAATAGACCAAAAGACTGATTGATGAGGCGACTTATGAGTGATTCAACCCGGATTGATTTTATTTACCTGTCGGAGCAAGACATGATTCGTGCGGGCGTGACCGATATGGCCGCCTGTGTCGATACCATGGAAGAGATGTTTGGCCTGTTGTATCACGGCGACTATCGCATGGCCGGATCCAACAATGATTCTCACGGCGCGATGGTGACCTTCCCGGAAAATTCGCCGTTCCCGACGATGCCAAAACCCACTGCCGATCGCCGCATGATGGCGATGCCTGCCTACCTTGGCGGCAATTTCGGCACGGCTGGGGTTAAGTGGTATGGCTCCAACATCGCCAACCGTGAGAAAGGGCTGCCGCGCTCGATTCTGATGTTCACCCTCAATGATGCGGATACCGGCGCGCCGCTGGCGCATATGTCAGCCAATCTGCTGTCGGCGTATCGCACCGGAGCGGTGCCGGGCGTCGGCGCACGTCATCTGGCGCGAAAGGATTCTCGTGTAATCGGTTTGCTCGGACCGGGCGTGATGGGAAAAACCGCTGTTGCGGCATTTATTGCTGTGTGCCCACACATCGACACCATCAAAGTTAAAGGGCGCGGTCAGCGCAGCCTCGATAACTTCATTACCTGGGTGCAGGAGACCTACCCACAAATTAAGCAGGTAGAAATTGTCGACTCGCTGGAAGCGGTGGTGCGCGATAGTGACATTGTCACTTACTGCAGTTCTGGCGAGGTCGGCGATCCCGCCACTTATCCGCTGGTAAAACGTAATTGGGTGAAGCCTGGCGCCTTCCTCGCCATGCCCGCGCTGTGCAATATCGATGAAGGCATGGAACAACCCGATGTGCGCAAGGTGCTGGATAACACCGGACTCTATCACGCCTGGTTCGAGGAAGTACCCAAGCCCGCGCATCGCTGCGTGCCGATTATCGGTGTGCGTTTTATGGATATGGTCGCTGGAGGGCAGCTGCAGGCGGAGCAACTGGAAGATATTGGCAAGATCGTCGCCGGCGAGGCGCCAGGCCGCCAAAACGATAGCGAGATCATCATCATGTCTGTGGGTGGTATGCCGGTGGAAGATGTGGCCTGGGGCACGGTGTTGTATCGCAACGCACTGGAAAAAGGCATTGGCGTCAAACTCAACCTGTGGGAATCACCGGTTTTAAGCTAAATCATTCATTAATAGAGAAAACATCATGACCAATATCATCAAAGTCAAAACAGGTTCGAAATTTGAAGAGCAGGCGAGTTATTCGCGCATCGTGGCCGTGGATAACTGGATTTATGTCTCCAACACCGCCGGTCGCAACCCACAAACCAAAGAAATTCCCGAAGACCTGCGCGAGCAGACTTTGCAGGTGTTTGCCAATATCGAAGCAGCTCTGGCAGCCATCGATGCCTCATTACAGGATGTGGTGTGCTCGCGCGTGTTTATTCAGGATCCGGCGGATGTGCCTGCGGTGATGGCGATCATTGGTGAGAAATTCCGTGGGGTTAATCCCGCTTCAACGGTCACTTGCCCACCGCTAGGATCGACCGTTTATAAAGTTGAACTGGAAGTCACGGCCTATCGCGGGGCCGGTAACGCTCAGGTTCAGGAAATCACCGTGGCCCTGTAAGGGCAGGAGACGCGTTATGGCACCTGTTATTTCTCCGGTTACGCCTTCGCCAACGTTGCCGGATGCCACCACGGTGGTCGTTATTGGCGGCGGAATTGTAGGGTTGACCGCCGCACTGACGCTGGCGGAGCGCAATATTCCGGTGGTGGTATTGGAAAAAGGGCGGATTGCAGGCGAGCAGTCTTCCCGCAATCTCGGCTGGATCCGTAAAACCAGCCGTGCGCTGGAGGATATTCCGCTGGCGCAGGCCGCTGACCGCTTGTGGGCGGGGATGGCCGCGCGGGTTGGCAGCGATGTAGGCTACCGTCAGGCTGGCATTATGTTTGTGGCGCGTAGCGAGCAGCAGATGGCCCTGCATGAAAAATGGTTAAGCGGGGTTAGCGCTGCGGGATTGGATACACGCTTACGGAGCCACGCGCAGATTGCTGCTCAGGTGCCAGGCGGCGCGGAGAAATGGGCAGGCGGGATTTACACCGCTTCTGACGGGCGGGCTGAACCCACGCTGGCTGCCAGCGCAATCGCGAATGCTGCCATCGCCAGAGGCGCCGTTATCCTTGAAAACTGTGCGGTACGTGGCCTGGTCACCAGCAACGGCAAGGTCAGTGGTGTGATGACCGAACGCGGTGAGATTCGATGTGACCAGGTGTTGCTGGCGGCAGGTGCCTGGTCGCGTCGATTCCTTGGCAATCACGGTATTAATCTGCCGACGCTGCCGCTGATTTGTTCGGTGATGCGCACTAAACCGCTGGAAGGCCCGGCCAATATAGCGGTGGGCGCTCCTGACTTCTCATTCCGAAAACACCAGGACGGTGGCTTTATCATCACTCAACGCGGTGCGCTGGATGCGCCAATAACGCTTGATCATCTATTGATCGGCACACGTTATATGCCTCAGCTACGTCAGGCGCGTGACAACCTGCGGATTTCGCTGGGCAAATACTTTGTGAAAGATCTTGCACTGGCACGTCGCTGGCGCAACGATCGGCGTTCACCCTTTGAACAGGTCCGCACGCTGGATCCACAAGCCAATCCGGCACTGAACCAGGAAGCGATGCGCAACCTATGCGCGGCGTGGCCAGTGTTCCAGCAGGCGGAGATGGCAGAATCATGGGCTGGCGTGATAGATGTTACCCCGGATTCGAATCCGGTGATTGGTCCTGTCGCCTCGATGCCCGGGCTAACTTTGGCGACGGGTTTTTCAGGACATGGTTTCGGGACATCACCCGCAGCCGGGCAGTTAGCTGCAGATTTGGTGACCGGACATACACCGATTATCGATCCCAAACCTTATCGCTTCGAGCGTCTGCAGTAGGTCATCCCTTTACGGGCGGCGTTAAGGTCGCCCATAAAACACACTTCATAAACCATCACTTCACGTACTGTGTTCATTGTCTGAACCACAACTGTATTACCCTAGAGTCTCTAATGACTTGTTGATACTTTTATGTGGGCAATCGCATGGCTAACAAAACACTGTATGAAAAACTGATCGATCAGCATGTGGTACGTCAGTTAGACGATGAAGGGCATGTGTTGCTCTATATTGATCGATCAATACTCAACGAATACACCAGCCCGCAGGCCTTTAGCGGGCTGCGTGAACACCATCGCCCGGTACGTCATCCGGCGACTATCTTGCTCAATGTCGATCACGTGAATCCCACGCGTCCTGAGCGTGACGATGCGATGACCGATGCCGGCGGGCAGCTGCAGGTGGATTACTTCCGTCAAAATGCCGCCCACTTTGGCATCGAATTGTTTGATGTCATGGACCCGCGCCAGGGCATCGAGCATGTGGTTGCGCATGAGCAAGGCCTGGTCATGCCCGGTATGGTGATCGCCGCCGGTGACAGCCACACCACTACCTATGGCGCATTTGGCGCGTTGGGTTTCGGCATCGGAACATCAGAAATTGAACATCTTCTCGCCACGCAAACCCTGATTTATCGCACGCTGAAAACCATGCGCGTCACGGTAACGGGAGAGCTGCCTTATGGCTGTTCGGCTAAAGACATCATTCTGGCGTTGATTGAAGATATTGGCGCCTCAGGGGCAACCGGTTATGCCATCGAGTTTGACGGCCCGGCGATTGACGCGCTGGGTATGGAAGGGCGCATGACGCTGTGCAATATGGCTGTCGAGGCCGGTGCACGCGGAGCGATTATTGCGCCAGATGAAAAGGTATTCGCCTACATCCAGGGCAAACCGCAAATGCCAACAGGCGTATTGTGGGAGCAGGCAAAGGCCGAATGGATGACTTTGCGCAGTGATGACGGGGCCAAATTCGACCGGGCGATCGAGCTTGATTGCAGCGACCTCGAACCTAAAGTGACCTGGGGCATCAGCCCGGATCAGACCTGTGTTATTGGCGGCTGTGTACCTGATCCGCAATACGAACCCGATTTGATTAAACAGCAGGCAATACAAGCCGCACTGAAATATATGGGGCTGGAACCTGGCATGCGCCTGTCTGACATCGCCATCACCCATGCATTTATTGGCTCCTGCACCAACGGCAGAATCGAAGATTTACGCGCTGCAGCAGCGGTGATTGGCGAGCGCAAAATCGCCCGACACGTGCGCGGGATCATCGTGCCAGGCTCCACGCAGGTGCGTCAGCAAGCAGAGGCTGAAGGCTTAGCCGACATTTTTATCAATGCAGGTTTTGAGTGGCGGCAGTCGGGGTGCTCAATGTGCCTGGCAATGAATGAAGATGTCCTGGAACCCGGCGATCGCTGTGCTTCAGGAACCAACCGCAATTTTGCGGGCCGCCAGGGTGCAGGAGCACGAACCCATTTAATGAGCCCGGCGATGGTCGCCGCCGCTGCGGTGGTTGGTCATCTGGTCGATGTACGCAACTTCACGACAGCAGAGGTTTAATATGGACGCTTTTCACAGCATCACCGGACGCATTGCCCATTTACCGGCGGCCAACATTGATACGGATGTGATCATGCCAAAGCAGTTTCTGAAAGGCATCGATCGCCAGGGTTTGGATCGGGGCGTGTTCTTTGACCTGCGATTTTTGCCCGACGGCAGTGCGAATCCCGCGTTTTTCCTCAACCAGCCTGCCGGAAAGAACGCGGCATTCTTGCTGGTAGGACCCAACTTTGGCTGTGGTTCCAGTCGCGAACATGCGGTGTGGGGACTCAATCAGCTGGGCATTCGCGCGATCATCGGCACCAGTTTTGCCGGCATCTTTGACGATAACTGCCAGCGCAACGGCGTATTGACGCTAACGCTAAGTGAGGAGGCGTATCAGCAGCTCAGCGCTGCTACCGCTGATGCAGAACACAACCAGATTACGGTTTCTCTGGAAGATAAGACCCTCACCTTCAATCAGCAGGTGTTGCATTTTGAGGTCAGCGCGCTCAAACGTGAGATGTTAATGGGTGGCGGCAGCGCGGTAGACTGGACGCTCCAATACGAGACTGACATTATGCAGTTTGAACATCGGCACTTTGCTCAGCGCCCCTGGCTGCAGCGGGTTAAAGGACCAACAGCATGAGTGATATCAAGGATTGCGGCGCATCGCCGTTTATCGACGGATTTGCCTTGAAAGCGGTCACGCTGGACAACGGTATCACACTGCGCGTGGCAATCGGGGGCGAAGGACCGCCGTTGCTGATGCTGCACGGGCATCCACAAAACCATCTGGCGTGGCGGAAAATCGCTCCGCAGCTGGCAGAGAAGTATCAGGTGATCCTGCCTGATCTGCGCGGCTACGGCGACAGCGATAAACCCGCCAGCGACGATCGCCATCTGGCTTATTCAAAACGCACCATGGCCGAAGATATCAGCCTGTTGATTGATGCGTTGGGACTTTCGCGTGTGGCGTTTGTCGGACACGATCGCGGTGCCCGGGTCGGACATCGTCTGGCGCTTGACCATCCGGAGAAAGTGGCTTGCGGCACTTTCGTCGATATCGCCCCGACTGCAACCATGTATGCGCAGACCGATAAGGCTTTTGCTACGCGCTATTTTTGGTGGTTCTTTCTGATCCAGCCTTACCCACTGCCGGAGACGATGATCGGCCACGATCCGGCCTTCTTCCTGCGAAAACATATTGACGGTCAACTCAAGACAGCGGGGGCGACTTCAGAAGCGGTATTCAATGATTATTTGCGCTGCTATCAGCAACCCGAGATGATCCACGCCGTCTGCGAAGATTATCGCGCGGCCGCCACGGTGGATTTAGAGGACGATGCAGAGGACAGCGACAAACGCATCGTTTGTCCGCTTCAATTGCTGTGGGGTGAAAAGGGCACGGTCGGTCAGCTATACGATGTGGTTGAAACCTGGCAGGAGAAGGCCATTAATGTGCAGGGCAAGGCACTGCCTTGTGGGCATTCCCCACAAGAAGAAGTCCCGGCGGTATTTTTAGCACAGCTTCAGGGCTTTCTCGATTCTGTGTTATAACCGCTCGATGTTGGCTAACTGCGTAATAGTATGAAGCTCTTGCTTGCCGGGAAAAACGTTCAGAAACCGCTACAGGGCTGGCCCTCTGTCGAAGACCTCTATGTGTTTATCAGCGTGGCGCGTCATGGTGGTTTTGGTCGAGCTGCCGTGGAGCTGGGCCAGTCTCCATCGTATATCAGCAAACGTATCGCCATTCTTGAGAAACAGCTCGACACCCGGCTTTTCTTCCGCACCAATCGGGTGATGCGCCTGACGCCAGAAGGTGAGAAAGCGCTGGAGGGGGCGCTGCAAGTGGTACAGGAAATGGATGCGTTTCTGAATAATTTTCAGCAGTGGCGCGGCGAATTAACCGGTGAGTTGACCGTTGGCTGTTCGCTGGGATTTGGTCAGGCGTATTTATCTGATGCCATTTCAGCCTTTATTTCTCAGCATCCATCTTTAAATATCAAACTCATTTTAAGCGATCGTGAGATTGATTTGATGCAATCCGGCACCGATGTGGATATACAGGTTGGCGATAATCTGAATCACTCTTACATCGCGCGTAAACTGGCCGTTAATCGGCGTATTCTTTGCGCATCCCCTGAATATTTAGCGCGCGCTGGGGCGGTCAATTCGCTGGATGACTTAATTAATCACAGCTGCCTTATTATTAATGAAAAGAACAATTCCTTCGGCAATTGGGCGCTGACTGACGGTGAGCAACAGGTATTGTGCCGACTGAATAGCCATTATTCGTCAAACAGTGGCAAAGTTATTTTGAATTGGGCGTTGAAGTCACACGGGATTGCACTTCGCTCAGCGTGGGATGTGGCTCCTTATCTTAAGACCGGCGAGTTGGTCCATGTTTTACCTCAGTGGTATCAGCAGGCGAATATCTGGGCGGTGTATACGCAACGGACATCGGAATCGCCGCGCATGAAAGTGTTTATCGATTTTCTCGCCGAATACTTTGCAGATAAAAGCCTGTCACAAGAGTGGCAGGCTTAAATGCAACAGCGAAGGGGTGGTTAACATTAGCCGTACGCCACTTTGCTATTGATGTGGTACAGGGTTGCGGTAGCCGCCATCACATGCTGACCATCGTGGCCCGGCTCATGGGATTCAACATCGGTAATGTGATAACCCACGGCACCTGCTGCCAGCGTTTTTTTCACAATCGCATCGGTCAGTTCTTCCATTGAGGTAGCCCAGCTGACAGAAGTGAAGCCCACGGGATGGATCGATGATAATTCACGATGGGTCAAATCCGCACGGACTAAAACGGGTTTAACATTTTGCGGTGTGAAAATAGAGATAACGTCATTAATAAGTTCTTTCATGGTCTTACTCCTCAAAATAACTGCTGAGCCGATTTCGAAGCTATGCATTTTATTGTTGATGGTGATTTTATACATTCCGACAGTTGCGCACGGCAGGTAATGAGTGCCGGTAGGCTTAATAAACACCTTTTGAGGTTATGCGTTTTAGCTTTAATTGCTAATTAGTTGTTAAGAAAAGTTCAGGCACAACTCCGTTAAACTTTCGGGAATATTCTTTCATCTGGTTACATTTGTGGCAGGGCAATAAGTTGATTGGGGCGTCATGCACGCCCCATTTTGTTAAAACTCGCGTTGTCCACCCAGTTCGATAACGCGATTGGGTGGAATATTAAATTGCTCATGCGCACGCAGCGCATTACGTTGGCAGAAGTGAAAGATGCCGCCTTTTATCCTTGCCAGTCCGCGGCGTTTTTTCATCACCAGGGTGTCGTGTGAGGTAAAGAAAGACGCTTCATTCAGCGTGCAGCCAAAACCTTCCAGTCCGCACAGGTGTAAAACCTCCGCCATTGAAGGGACTTCTCGCCAGCCGTATGCCGCGGTTACCTGCCAAAAGGACGGCGAAAGTTGGGTGATGGTGATGCGCTTCTGATTGTGCACGCGTGGCGTATCTGTCGTGCGGATGTTCAGCAACACCACGCGCTTATGCAGCACCCGGTTATGCTTGAGGTTATGCAGCAGCGCCTGTGGAATCTCAAACTCTTTACGCGCCAGGAAGATGGCAGTACCCGGTACACGACTGGGCGGATTGGTTTCCAGTGATTTCACCAGCGCCTGCAGGCTTTCCGGATCGTTGTTCAATTTTTTGATTAACCGATTACGCTCGGTGCTCCAGATCAGCATCAACCCCATCATGGTCAGCGCCATCAGTACCGGAACCCAACCGCCTGACAGCAGTTTCATCAGGTTCGCCGCAAACAGCGGCATGTCAATGCTCAGCATACATAGCAGGAAAATCACCGCCAGCGGCAGTGGCCATTTCCAGTTACGCAGCGCCACCACGCCGGCCAGACAGGCGGTGATCACCATAGTGCCGGTCACCACGATACCGTAAGCGGAGGAGAGGGCCGAGGACTGACGGAACGCCAGCACAATCACCGTTACCGCAACAAACAGCAGCCAGTTCACCACAGGAATGTAGATTTGGCCAGATTCAGTATGCGAGGTGAACACAATACGCATGGGTGGCAGAAACCCCTGACGAATCGCTTGATGCGTCAGGGTGTAAACGCCGGTAATCACCGACTGGGCTGCGATCACCGTGGCGAGCGTTGACAGCACTATCAGGGGAATTTGCCCCCAGCCCGGCGCGAGGTTGAAGAACGGGTTATTGATCGTCTTCGCATCCGCAATCACCAGTGCACCCTGGCCAAAGTAATTGAGCACCAGGGCAGGCATGGCAATCACCAGCCACGCCAGGCGGATCGGCGCTTTGCCGAGATGTCCCATATCCGCATACAGCGCCTCGGCACCGGTAACGGCCAGTACCACCATACCCATCGCGGCAAAGGCGAGCGCTTCATGAGTCAGTAAAAAGGTCAGCGCGTAGCTGGGATTCAGAGCCTGCAAGACCGTGGGGTTGAGCGCAATCCCGCGAATACCCAGTAAACCAATCGAGACGAACCAAACAAACATCACAGGCCCAAATACTTTACTGACTTTTTCCGTACCGTGTTTCTGGATGAAGAACAACAGCGTGAGAATGAGTACCGCCAGTGGGACCACGTATTTGTCGAGTTGGGGTGATACCACCTCAATCCCTTCAATGGCGGAGAGCACCGAAATCGCCGGCGTGATGATGCCATCACCGTAAAAGAAGGCGCCACCCGTCAAACCGGCCAGAATAATGATGTGACCAATCTTCGGACCGACGTTACGACGCGCCAGTGACATCAGCGTTAAAATACCGCCTTCACCATCATGGTCGGCACGCATGACAAAGCAGACATATTTCAGGGTAACGATCAGGGTTAACGCCCAGAAAATCAGTGACAGAAAACCCATCACGGCAGTGGTTGAGATTGATCCATCCGGTAAGATCGACAGGCACTCTTTCAGGGTGTAAAGCGGGCTGGTACCGATATCACCAAACACGATCCCTGCGGCGGCCAACATGCCAGCAGGCAGAGACTGTTTCTCGGTCTGACTCATACATTTCCTGTTTCTTATCAGCGTGGAACGGCGATGGCTGTGTCTATGACGGCGAACATACCTGTTTACCCGAATGGTTAATAGCGGGTGGTGGTTTTGTGACCTGCATTTTTACGCCTGGCGGCGAAATTTTTACGACATTTTTATATCGCGGCGGTTTTTTAATCTCAGAATAGACGAACGGTGAGAAATAAAATGACGGAGGGTTATCAGAGATAAACGAAAGCTAACTGGACCGCTTTTTCTCTCACCTTGTGCAGATCGCATTTATTCGCCATTTATCTTCGCTGGCATACATTCGAAGCCACGCTCAATGGACCGTTTTCGTCCAGAAACCAACTGATAGCTGAATACTATGAATACGATTTTAATTACTGGCGCAACCGGATTTTTAGGCGGAGCAGTAACGGTTAACTTATTGAAGAAAAGCGAGAATAATCGACTGTTACTGCTGGTGCGCGGTGATTCACCCGCCGAAGGACTGAGTCGGTTGCAATCCAATCTGGCTAAATTTGGCGTGGCACAAAATCTATTGGATACACTGACCACAGATAACATTCTTATTGGCGATCTCGCGGAACCAGAGCGGTTTACTGCCGACCCGCGTCTGGATAGCGTGACACATGTGCTCAACTGTGCGGCTGTGGCTTCGTTTGGGGCGAATCCTTACATCTGGAAAGTTAACGTTGAAGGAACTTTCACCTTCGCCAGTCGTATGAATCAGGTCAGCGGACTTAAGCGCTTTATTCATGTCGGAACGGCAATGTCTTGTGCGCCGGAAGCTAACACCCTGGTGACCGAGAGCAAACTGAATACGCTGCGCGATCAGCACATTGTTGAGTACACCTGGAGTAAAGCCACGGTGGAAAAAATGATGAGCGAGATGTTGCCCGAACTGCCGCTGGTTATTGCGCGTCCCTCTATTGTTGTGGGCCATTCCGATCATGGCTGCACGCCATCGCCGAGTATTTTCTGGGTGTTCCGCATGGCACTGACATTGGGTAAGTTTATGTGTGAGCTGGACGATCGTATTGATGTGGTGCCTGTGGATTATTGTGCAGATGCGCTGGAGCTGTTGTTGACCGCTGAAAACGTCGATAAAAGCATTATTCACATTTCGGCGGGGCTCAACAGCAGTGTCACCTTCGCGGAGATCGATAAAGCGATGGCGAAAGCCTCAGGCAATGTGCCCGTGGGTGAGAGCTATCAGAAAGTGAATTATCGCGAACTGGCCGAAAGTAAGAAAAACTTCGCGTCGTTATTTGGGCCGTGCAATGAGCGGATTGTGTTGCGCGCCATGAATCTTTACGGCCATTTCTCCAAACTCAACGTGGTGTTCTGCAATGAGAAGTTGCTGGAGTTAGGCATGCCGCCCTCCTCGAAATTTACTGATTACCTGCACCGCTGCGTGACCTCGACACAGGATTCAACCATCGCTGAATTGATGGCAGTGGATTTTAAATAATAAAAAGCCGCGCAACACGCCTGTTGCGCGGCTTTTTAAGCGGCTATTACCAACCCTTGATAATGTCGCCTTTGTAAATCTCGTTAGCTTTATCCAGCACTTCCTGCGACTGGAAAGCCTCTTTCAGCTTCTGCACATTCGCGCTGTCTTTGTTATCTTCGCGCGCCACAATCGCATTCACATACGGCGACGCTTTGCCTTCCATAAACATGCCATCCTTCGACGCGGAGAGGTTAACCAGCGCGGCAAAGTTGTTATTGATGATGGAGATGTATACCTGCGGATCATCAAGGGTGCGGGCCAGTTGTGGGGTATCCACTTCAACGATTTTAAGTTTCTTCGGATTATCCGTGATATCCAGCGTGGTAGGCAGCAAGCCCGCTTCGGGTTTCACTTTGATCAGTCCCTGAGCTTGCAACAGCAACAGGCTGCGACCGAGAGTGGTTGCTTCGTTAGAGATGGTGATGGTCGCGCCATCTGGCAGTGCATCGAGCGCTTTGATCTTGCGGGAATAGCCGGCAATCGGGAACACAAACGTGTTGGTGACCACGGCGAACTTATAGCCACGCTCTTTCGACTGCATTTCCAGATAAGGCAAGCTCTGGAAGGCGTTGGCATCGACATCTTTATTGAACAGGGCTTCGTTCGGTTGTACATAATCGTTAAATGCCACCACATCGACATCCAGATGATATTTATCATGAGCGACCTGTTTAACGGTCTGCCAGAGCGCTTCGTCAGGACCGGTGTTAATGGCGACTTTGATGGCATTGTCTTTGTTGTTGTCGCAGGCGCTCAGCAGTGAAACCGCAGCGGCGAGAAGGGTGGTAACGAGTAATTTGTTCATAGTACGAGTCCCTGGGTAACGTAGGAGACGGACTATAATATACGTCTGGACGTCTGGACGTCTGTACATTCGTAAATGGTTCGTTCGTAGAAATTTCGTCCGGTCTAAAAAGCACCGATGTATAGCAAATAATAATTTATATCGGTGAGTGACGTTGTGCGTTGTTGATATATCCAGCAAGCAATCATCAAGAAAATCCACAGTTTTACGTTTCGCTTTAAGGGTGAATTTCACTCTTCAGAGCTGAGATCAATCTCATTAATCAGAGAACCTGAGGGTTTTAAAGCGGGTGGCCGCAATCCTTCATCGGATTTTTTGCAGATTGTAATATTAATATAACTGCATTGTGCATCAAGAGACTTACAAGATAATCTGTTGAAGCAGATTATCTTGTTATAGATCGGGAGAAGATGATGGAGTCTGTTAAAGCGTTGGATATGGAGCAGTTAAACTCGTTTCTGAGTAGCGGTAAACACCCTTCAGTTATTATTGGCTTCAATTTAACCAGTGATGCGTTTTTCAATATGGCAGCATACTGGCGTGAACGCGGCGTCACGATTGAAAAACACGATAACTATTTTGTCGCCAAATCGGACAGTTCAGTGACCACGTCCTGAATCGAAAAATTTCTATTATTCAAAGCGCGAGTTTAATAAAGGCATGCAGATCACTGATTGCCTGTTCCCGCGCTTCAGCTTCCTGCACCACCATTAATTCCTATAGATCTTTTTGTGCGAAACGCACACGCCCCCCAGCCTCAGTGAAACGAGTCCTTAAGTTTGTCTACGGGCTAAGCCCCGTTGCGTGTTCAATTTACGGGTCTTGATGCAATCAAAACTATTGATGATGGCCCGTTATTCCCATCTGTAAGAACCAGGTAAACGGGTGATTACCGGGCTGGCAGGTTAATTATTGCAGGCAGCGGATATAACGTTCAGCTGCCTGTCTGACAATGGATTGTGCCTGCTGTGTCATTTCCCGACCGGCAAAAGCGCCATAAATCTGCGAGAAGGTGACCTTATCCAGTCGGTGAATCAGCGTATTCACCGTAGCTGCAGAAAGCGGCAACATGTTGGGATAGCTCCACATAAATGACACGGAATTTGCACCGGGTGTCACTTGCACAACATCACCACTCAACAGCACGCCATCATGTTGCGACCAGTGCAGTACACAGCCTCCTTTAAAATGCCCACCCAGGCGTAATAACGTGACATCGGGCAGTAAATCCAATTCGTCACCTTGCCAGAGATGAATATGCGAGCTCTGGCGCATAATCCATTCCCGATCATCCTCATGCAAATAGATGGGCGCATCAAATGCCGCAGCCCAGTCTTGCATGGTGCTGTAGTAATGGGGATGAGAAATGGCAATGGCATCAATACCGCCGAGTGCGTGTATCAATGATTCCGTGGCGTCATCCAGATTCGCAATGCAGTCCCAGAGAATATTCCCCTGCGCGCTTTGCAGTAAAAAAGCACGTTGGTTGATGGCGAAACTCGGGACAGTTTGCAGGCTGAATAATCCCTTTAGATGCTGCTGCCATTTATTTTGATGTGTGGCACGCAGAGCCGAGAATGCCAACCATTGCTGCCCTTTGACAGGCACAAACTGCCGCTCGTCTTCGCAAATTTTGCAATGTGAGATGCCTGGATCATCTTCATAAGAAGTACTGCAGGCGGTGCAGAGTTTGCTCATCTGAATGCTCCTTGATGCGGTTTGCATTCATTTTAGCCTGGCTTATTAAGTGCGAGCGTGCTGCAACCCATACCGCAGAGAATACCTATGCCGCAGTAGCCAGATGTATTCTCATTTCGCAAGGTATCGTGGGCGTTGCGCTTGCTTAGGCTGGAAAAGAGCAGGGCAGATTAGGCCTGTGGCGGCTGTAACTGATAAATCCACGCTGTGATTTTCTCTCCTTCGAGGGTGGTGACTTCAACATCAACACGATTATAGCCCTCCTCGAACTCATCCAGCATTGGCCAGTGCGCGGTCAGATGCTCTGAGAAGAAGAGTGAGCCTTTGACAAGGCCCGCATTGTTGTCCAGCACAATGCCGGGAAAATCCGCTGCCGCGCCCCAACCGCGTTCATAGAAGATGCCGTTGACCGTTCCGGGCAGCCACTCTCCACCGATACTGTCCAGAATATGCGCATTTGAATGACCTGGTTGCAAGGTGCCGTATACAAATAAAGGTTTCATTTTCCCTCGAAAAATCAAACAAAAGAGTGACTTTAGCGCTCAGGAAATGAAAAGTCATCTGAAGGTTGAATATCATGACCAGACCGCCCGTTATGCCATATAGGGTTCACTAAAACACGGTATTGTGAGCCATCGTATCCGGCCAGGAAAAGATCAATGTTGAATTGTTCAGGCATCTCCCGCAGTGCCATCAAGGGTTATCCGCAATCCGCACAGTTCGATGGCAAGCGTTTCACCAATGCTGCTCCCCGGCAGCCGTTGAAATTCAGCGAATATATGAAGATGTTCTGGGATTTAGCGTTTAACAAGCCAAAAGAGACCGTACCTCAGCAGCAATTACCTGTGCAGCCCATCACGTCCGAG